>Ga0315281_10006092_pt1 | contig 17193 bp, 18 predicted proteins | sample YL17G07_0_MG_FD_204540 | JGI IMG/M metagenome (GOLD analysis project Ga0315281, IMG submission 204540) | Sediment microbial communities from Yellowstone Lake, YNP, Wyoming, USA - YL17G07_0 | ecosystem: Environmental > Aquatic > Freshwater > Lake > Sediment | place: USA: Wyoming | collected...
TACGGTCGGCTGGTGCACATGCGCACCAAGAGACGCACACACCAATCGTAGATGGTGACAACTGGTTCATCCAGCCTAAGGATTGTCTCTAGCGTCTCTTTCTCGGGATCTGCGCAAGCGCTGAGATCAAGGTTGTGGCGATGACGACTGTTCCTGCAATTGGGTAGATGAGCGCTCTCGCAGCACCGGTGGAAAACGCCTCACGCGCAATGATAAAACTGAATTCTCCACGTGGAGTCATTCCAATCGCAACCTCATTTGCGTCTTGCCGTCTCGCCGACAGAATCGTCCCCAAGTAGGAGCCTGAGTATTTTCCGATCAATGCCAACCCAAGAACAGGCAAGACAACGCTGGCGTTGAGGAATTGTGACGGATCGACAAGCATGCCCATCGAAACGAAGAAGATAACAAGGAACAGATCGCGAATTGGGCGTATCTTGTCATGAACAAACTTTGCCCGTTTTCCACGAATGGTGAGCCCCATCAGAAATGCACCTGTCGCAGCAGAGAACCCTAGCAGGGAGGACAAGACTGCCATAGCAAACCCGAGACTTATCGACAGAAGGAATCCCGCCTCATCCAGGTCCAGATCAAGCTGACTAATCCTATCGATCACGCGGGGAGCTATGTAGACTCCCAAGATGAATATGAGAGCAATCAACAGAATGCCGCGCATGGCCCACGCACCCATCTCCGACCATACTGTGGAGCCACCTGACGCGAGACTTGGCAGGAGGGACAAAACGATGACTGCGAGTATGTCCTCGATGATCAACGCGCTCATAATCATACGTACATAGCTCTCGGTGGCGGCTCCGCGTTCGTAGAGCATCTTCGCCACGAGAGCGGTACTACTGACACCGGTAACCCAAGCGAGAAGGATACTTTCGAGAAACGACCATCCTAGCAGGAAACCGGCAAGCAGTCCCGCAGCGAAAGAAATGGAAATCTCCGTAAGTGAGAAGACAAGGACTCTTGCTTTCATAGTAATAAGTTCAGTGGGGTCAAGTTCGAGTCCGATGATGAATAGAAGCAGGACGATGCCGATCTCTGCCATTCCTTCGATGGTGGTGAGATTCGTGACGAGTCTGAACGCGTATGGTCCAATGATCATGCCCGCAATGAGTTGCCCTAGTGCTGCGGGGAGGCGAAGTGCCCAAGCAACCAAACTCAGCGCTAAAGCCGAACCCGCAATGATCCCCAGCTCAACTAGAAGCGACATGTCCGTGGGCAAGGCTGGCAGAGACCAATGGTACTCCATGTTACTTGAAGCTTGAGCTCCTGAGTCGTACAGATGACATCTCTATCTCCAAGGAAGGCGAAAACCGGATTGTGGAGGTTTCAGCTAGTTGTGTCGGAGTATGGTCGCGTCGTTGTTCATGATGGGGGTCAGTTGCCTAATGCGGGCGTCGTAATTTGAACCGTCACCCGTCGCCGTACACCATCGTTTGGGTTATTGTGTGTGCGCACAAGGATGCCGGACACAAGAAGATTCTTCTCCTAGCCGCTTGCTGCGAAAGCGTTGACCGGCCTGTGCCTCAAATTCAATGTATGTCAGGAGCATAGGATACGAGGATGAGCACCGTGGACAAGAACAGAATAGTAGTACCCAATGTCACAACGGCCCGGACGTCTTCCTTCAGGAATTTGTCGCAAGATTGTCGAGACATAGCTCACGAGTGACGCTAGAGAGAGCATATGGAATCGTTATTGTACTTTTCGTGCGAACATGCTCTTCGCGATCTGTGTCGGAACTTCAGCTCAAGCCCCAGTGTTTGTATGATGATCGCTCACCAAGACGGATGGAACCCTGTGGTCTTCTATTCTCAAGGAGGCGGCTCACCCAAACCGAAAACAACTTAACGACTACCGTCTACGTAATGAGAACTGAGGCGTGTACGCTGAACGTTGAAATTGCGCCGCTCTTCTACAGCAGCGTGAACATTCATGCGGAATCTCTTCAATGATGCTGAGCCTTGCGGCGGGCTGAGCGCCGACGGTGGTGTCGCTGATTTCTTGACATCGCGGCGCATTCGGTGAGAGAAGATGAAACGGGACGACTTGGATTTCGTTCTTGTTGGTTCCGTTGGAGTGGCTCTGGTCCTCTACCTGTTCGGGGCGATTCTGAATGATCTCGGATTGTTCCCATTCTACATTGATACTCCGCGAGCAGAGAGTGCCACGGTGTTTCTGCTTGGCCTGGCCGGTTGCTTGCTGCTCTTTCTTCCGGTTGCGTTCTTCCTAGAGAAGCACATGATACGCATCCAACAAGCCAAGAAAGATCCTCATGTTGTTCTCCGTCATCAAGACGAGTTTCCTAAGGCACAGGTTTGGCGTGCAGTCGATCCGAGGGATCGTGATGAGGAAAACCGCGCTCGCTCAAAGTAGGACGAGCGGGACTGCGTGCACCTATCTACTAGACTGCCCATATGTAGGCGCCGGACTTGGTTGATGCTATCGCTGGCGGTCCACTGGCCGTAGTGTCATTGGTCCTTGGACTCTCGTTTGTCGGAGCCATTCTAAGCGACAAACTCAAGGCTTCGTACACGACTGTCATGATCACAATTGGCCTGGCATTGTCATTTCTGAGAATCACTGGCGAACTAGGCAGTATCGCCTTCGATAAGACTGTCATACTGGGCTTGGTTGTTCCTCCCCTCATCTTTGAAGCGGCTATGCGAACTCGTTTCGAGAATTTCAGAGCCGTTCAGAAGACGGTTATCAGCCTCGCCATATTCGGGGTTGTGATCTCCGCGTTTGTAAGCGGATTTGTCCTCACCGCTCTCTCGGGGCTGCCTCTCGCGGTAGCACTCATGTTTGGCGTGATAGTCTCCCCCACAGACCCCGTTTCGGTAGTCAACTTACTGAAGAGGGTGCGAGCGCCGGAGAAACTCACTACCATCCTAGAGACTGAAGCCTACTTCAATAACGCAACACCTGTCATCCTGTACGGTATCGCTGCCTCCCTCTCATTCAGTCCCGTGCGAGACGTCAGCATGTTCGCCTATACACTCGGTGGAGGAGTCATCGTGGGCCTTGCAGTGTCAGGTGTCGCTGAGCTGCTCCACAAGTTGATCACTGAGCCCTTGGCTGAAACAGCCTTCACAATAGCTGTGATGTATGGTTCCTACGTTTTCGCAGAGACCCTCGGCATGTCCGGGCTAATTGCGGTTCCAATTGCTGGCTTGTACATGGGAAACCGAACCATGCGAACTGCCATGTCAGAAGAGACACGTACAACGATGACGAGATTTTGGGAAATAGTCACATTCATGGCTACGTCTTTCGCGTTCTTGCTCCTAGGTTTGAAAGTAGACTTCAGCCTGCTTGTCTCATTCTTTCCCTTGATTGTGGCAGCTTTCCTGGTCATTCTCATTGCGAGGCTCGTCAGTGTCTATCCGATCGTATGGTTCACGCAGCTATTGGGAGAGAGGATACCTACTTCATGGACGAAGGTACTGGCAGTTGCCGGATTGCGTGGAGCAGTCTCCGTTGCTCTAGCATTGTCACTACCAGAAGGAAAGTTCAAAGACGCAATAGTAGCAATGACATTCGGCGTAGCGCTGCTCTCATTGGTTGTGCAAGCAGAAATCCTGCAAGCGTACCTCAAGAGAGTGGACCTGCATGAAAGCCATGATGTATCACTAAAAACAAGTAACGTAATTTGAGAAGAACATGCGGAATAACTTCGAAGATCTTGACAACGTGAGATGGACCGATGAGAAGGTAATGCTCACCGTTCGAGAAGACTGATGAAACTCCGAGTTCATTGGCGTCTCCATCCGAGATTTGGATTTGTCCCTTTGGGAGTAAGATTCAGATGGGGTACGGGGTTCTCAGGAGAATTGCTATCTGTGCTAGCAGAACCGTGCTGAAAGAGATTAGTACGCCCAATCCGATCCACTCCCTCATGGAGAGCGATTTGTGTCCACGCTTCTCCAAGAGACCGATCGCCACTATGTTTGCAGTAGAACCGACCATTGTGAGATTTCCACCGAAGCATCCGGCGAAGAGTACGGTCCACCAGAGCGGGTATACGTTGACCCCTGCTTCCCCGAGTCTGAAGATGATGGGGATCACGCCTGCGATGAGAGGAACATTATCTATTGTACCCGAGAGCAACATTACAGGCCACGTCAGAACTGAACTGATGAGGAAGTCATTTCCGCCGGTGACTTGCAGGATCTGATCTGCGATAAGCAGAGTTGTTCCCGTGTGCTCAAGCGTTGCTGCAGCGCCAAAGAGGAATATGAAGAAGAGCAATGTCCACCAGTCAACGCCGCTCTCAACAAGTTCCTTGGCGTCCTCGTGCTTCGCCAAGAGGACTGAAGCTGCGCCGAGCATGGGCGCAGCGACCAAGATCGTGTTCCTAGGCAAATGTAAGAGGCTCTCAAGTGCTGATTGAGCGACTATCGATGCAATCACCGCGACAAATACTGCCGCAGTAATCCAGTCGCCTTTGCCAAAACTATGCCTTCCTATCACAGAACCTGCACTCGTGATTGACCCTGAGATGATTTCGCGGTCACTGTCAAGCGCCCTGCGATACCACACAATGACCATTGGAATAGCTACCAAAAGGGCGATGATCGCAATCGGTGTGGCCCATACTAGGAATTCGTTGAAAGAGAAACCTGCCCCGAATGCGATCAAAACACCGATCGGATTACCCAGCAGGGTCGCCGCGCTACCGATGTTTATTGCCATGACCGTCGATAGGAGGTAGGGCCTCGCGTCGACGCCCAGGCTCGTCGATAGATCAAGGATCAGGGTGCCGAGAAGAAGCATCGCTGTTACCTCATCCATGAGGGCTGCCAGCATTGCTCCCAAACACATCAAGACGACCACCAAGCGCTTTGGTTGACCGCGTACCCTTCCCACCAGAGCAGCTATCATCACTCTGAGGAAACCCGACCTCTCAAGCGACTCGATGATGATCATCATTGATACTAGGAAAAGAACAACTTCCATGTTCATGGAGTGAATCATCAAGTCCAGGTGCACAATACCCAGCAACAGAATCACACCGACCCCGCCAATCGCAAACGCCAATCGGAAACGCCAGAAGAGAAGTGTCCCTGCGACCGTTGTAGCAAATACCAGTACTCCGATCATCTGCTCGAAAGTGGGACTCAGAAGACTGAAAAATGATCCTACAATTAGAAGAGTGACTAGCAAATACAGCGAATTGCGCGAAGTTACCCTCGTCACGCGGGATTCGATCTTGCGAAGATCTGATCCTATCTTGACCATCGTTTCCTGACTCCCATCTCCAAGTGCGCGTATTCTGCGTCATCGACCCTCACTGGTGATATTGCGGTTCCTCTCAGAATCCAGCGAAATGTGACTACCCGCGCCATCAGTGTTTGACATGTCAAGTGGGGAATTGTGCATCTAGAAGTGCTGTCGCAGCCTAGGGGGATAACGGACAACTATTGTACGTAGCCCACAGGCTAGTGGCGAGAAAGCCAGGGACCCGTTATCGAACAACTTCCTACGAAGCTTGAATTTCTGCACGTTGACTAGTGTCTCTCATTCGTGAAGCCACCCACGAATTGCCAAGAGATCGACCGAGAGATGGTGGCTTCCAGCGGTCTCTGAACGCTGACGAGACGCGCTTCGTTCTCAGATACAATCGATGCCAGTATTTTGACAGAAACCACCTGGCTATGAGTAGGGCAAATACAGCTAGAAGAAGAATTGCGATGAAGTAGTAGGGCTCAGCGACGATCTCAAGAGAGGCGGACCCAGAGTTGCCATAAGTATCCGCAGCCTCCAGGGTTAAGGTCCAAGCACCTAGTCTAAGCAGGTCTCCCAGTGAGAACTTGTACCCGACAACCCATGCCGCAGCAGTCTTGTCGTAAGTGACACTGGCGTTCGTTATCGAGCCAGCGCTACTCAACCATGCTCGAAGGGTGGCGTTCGTGACTGGTAATCCATCTGGATAGCTAGCCGTGACGTACGCAGTGATCGTGTCGAGCGGGACCTGGTAGTGGGTCGAGTTGAGGCTAACACTCACTTGCAGCGTAGCAGGCACTACAGTGAAGCTGTCGGTTTCGACGTCCTTTTCCGGGCCAGTATTTCCGTATCCGTCATTGAATGCGTTTTCCACCATCACAAATCTGTACTCTAAGTCGAGAGTAGCGTTTCTCTGGATCACGCGCTCAGCCGCCCAGATCCCACTTGTGGGGTCAGAGGCCACAAGCGCAAGCTCGGCTCTCTTGAGCTGCCCCGCGTAGAACGCAACCGGCATGAGGCCCTCTTTTATTGTAACGACTGGGGTCGAGTCAGGATACAGTGTCACGAACTCCGCGGAAACCTTCTGTGTCCTCTCATAAGGGCCATGAAGCTGGCCGTGGACTGCTACGATCAGGGTCACTGGCGTCACAGTGAATCTTGAGATCGAGACGAACTCTGCAGCTGAGTCGTCCCGCGTCCCGGTGCCATGTACGAGGATTGAGTAGGATTCCGTCACCGCGTCGCGAGGTATCTTCCAGGTCACCTGGAAGGATCCGGTCTCGTCTGCGGCAACTGTCGTGTCGTACACTTGGGCACCCGTAGGGTTCTGGATGGTCACCTTCAAACTCACTTTAGGCAGGATCCCTCCTCCGTTCGTTTGAACGATTTCCGTGCGCTGGTAGACGTATTTGCTGGTGCCCCAGATCCCATAATGCGCTCGAGCAACCGCGGAATCCACAGTGGTCGAGTCGGAAATGCTGACAAGGTAGGTTCCGAGGGGAGAAGTTGACTCGATCGGCAATGAAACGGTCGGGGGTGCCGTTACGGGAAGTATGGAGGGAATCTCTCCATTTTCTGTGGTTACAAAGGTGATTCCAGTGTTGCGCGCCAAGTTGTCCAAGGGACTTTGAAGCCAAACATAGTAGGTTTGTTTTGGCTCGTACCCTGCGCCTTGAAGCAGAACCTGCCTGTCTCGCGACGTATACAATGGCTTATCCGTTAGCACATAGGGCATCGGCTACGCAACGGCGAGGACCTGAAAACGAATGAAGATCATGATAACCAACAGCGCCAGAATCATCGCCGGACAGCGCTTCATTCGTCACCACTGAACCTAGCCGATCGCAGAACAAAGCAGATTCTGGTCGAGTAAATAACACATGCGCACACGACAACGCAAACGGGCAACTCACTCAGAGGGGGCTGTTATGGGATGGCTACTACTATGCCATGGAGTTGATGAGAACTTCACATGCAGATTGGGACTCGCACTCATAGATTCAAACACTCCGGAGAAAGCATTGAGGAGTAAGAAGCCTATCCCAGAACCAAGCGCACCGTACGAACAGAACATCGTGTTTACATGTGGGGCGGTCATGCTGGATGGAAAACTCTTTGTATGCTATGGCGGCGACGACAGGGTAATCTGCCTTGCCACATGTGAGGAATCGGAGCTGTTCACTCTGTTCCGAAGCAAATAGCAATCGAAGGCTCCTATTGCAGAGGATAGAGCCAGCTGTGCGGACGCATAGGAGTAATGCGAACGATTCCTAGGGTTTCGTCGCACGAGCGTATCTTCAGCCCCAGAACCTAGCGAGGAGTATCAAGTTGGCCACTACGGTGGTGAGGACCAAGATGACCATTCCAACCTTCGCGAACTCCATGAATGTGATCTTCACGCCCCTAGCCTGGGCCAGACCCGTCGCAATCACGTTTGCCGAAGCCCCTATGATGGTTCCGTTTCCTCCAAGCCCGGCTCCTGCCGAAAGCGCCCACCACAAGGGATAGACCGACACTCCAGAGAGGTTTCCAAGATCTGTCAACACAGGGATGAAGCTCGCCGTGAACGGGATGTTATCTATGAATGCCGAGGTGAGACTGGAAATCCATAGTACTGCGCTCACGCCCAGCGCTCTGTTTCCGCTCACAACTGGCGACATCCCTTGAGCCACCAAGCCCATCCAACCAGTCTTCTCGAGAGCACCGACCACGACGAAGAGCGCCCCAAAGAACATCAATGTGCCCCACTCGACATCCCTCAAGATCTCCGGCATCCTCGGCCCGCCCACAAAGAGTAAGATGACCGCAGCTCCAAGCGCAACCACAGTCGGATAGATTCCGACAATATCCTGCAATGAGAACAGCGCAATAGCACCCACAAGTGCGATGAGGCCGGTCCAGAGGAGACGACGATCAGGAGACAAATCCGGCGCCTCAATTGGTAGTGCCATCTGCTTCTGCTCACCGTCCTCTGCATCCGTCCCCTTCATGTTCTTCCTGAATTGTCTCCGAAGATAGAGAAACGAGATCACAAGGGCCACGAGCGAAATCGGACCCATGTTGACCAGAAACTCTGGAAACGAGAACCCCGTGGCGCTCGCGATCATTATGTTCGGAGGATCACCGATCAACGTGGCCATTCCCCCTAAGTTCGAGGCGACTATCTCGCTCACAATGTAGGGCTTGGGATCCAACCCAACGAGCTCAGTTATGTCGATTGTAACGGTAACCATGAAAAGGACAGTCGTCACGTTATCTAGGAGAGCGGAAAGGCCGGCGGTCATCAGCGTAAAGACCACTAGGAGATGCATCGGTCTACAATGAGTCGCGTTTGCCACGTACATGCCGACCCATCGAAAGAACTTCGCTTCTCGCAAGGCCCCGACGATTATCATCATGCCGAAGAGGAGACCAATCGCATTCATGTCCACGTAGGAGATCATTTCTTGAGGAGTGAGGACGCCAAACGCCCACATCGCTCCGGCCCCTACCATCCCTGCAATCGTACGTTCACGATAGCCTGTTGCGAGCAGCACATACGTCGCCAAGAAGACTAAGAGCGCAATGAGCTGCTCGCTGATGACCTGCATTATGATCGAGAGAACCATCGCCATAAATCATCTAAGTGTTCCTATCCTAGAGCGCTGATCGTATCAAGTCGGACTCCATCGCGAGATCAGCTCCAGCGTATTCAGAATTCTCTTCGATACTCCTTGCCGGGTTCGAGTCAGCGCACGATGGTTTGTCACCGGCCCAAGACAGTCTGCCGAGGAGTGTGCACAATTCATCATTCGACGTGTCAAACACTCATGACGTTGGTGCTCGCATTTGGTTGGATTCTGAGGTGAACCGCGCTATTGCTGGTGAGGGTTGGTGGCGCAGAACATTGTCTCCACAGATAGGAGCTAAGATGCGATGGTCAAGATCGGGTCGGAGCTTGTCAAGATCGAATCGAGAATAACGAGGGTAACCCACCGAAACTCTCTCTACATGATAGTGATTCTTCTCATCGTAGCAGCAATGTTCGGTCTTTTGAATCCAACTTTCGGTCAGATGATTGGTATTTTGGTGTTCGCGACCACGATTGCGGGAACCCTTCTCTTCTGGCGTTTCCGATTGGCGTTTGCGATTGGCGGGGTCGGTGTGATTCTGTTGCTGGGTATTGTGCACCTGGACTTGATGATTCACTCCATGAACATGGAAGTTGTTCTTTTCCTAGTATCAATGATGATTATTATCGAATCGCTGGAGAGGTCGGGATTCCTCGCAGTTATCATAAGCGCATTGGTGCGAAGAGTACACGATCAGCCGAAACGCTTGATGATCGCCCTAATGTGTCTGGGCGCTATGTTGGCGGCGCTCATGGATGAGGTGACGGCGATGCTTCTTCTCGGCACTGTGGTTCTTGATCTGTCGAGAATTCTCGGCGTCGATGCGAAGCCATATCTGCTCTCGACGGTCATGGCAGTGAACATCGGCAGCGCAGCAACACTACTCGGCAACCCAATCGGCGTTTTGATCGCGTTCAAGGCAGGTCTCTCATTTGACGAATTCCTAGTATGGGCTACGCCGATCGCGATTATCGCTCTCTTTCTCGCTGTTCCAATAGCCATCGCCTGGTACCGCAAGGCGCTTGAGATGGACCGTAAGGCCTTTCGGGAGGCAATCGGTTGCAAAAGTTCTGTCACAAGATCACACAATTTTGACCGAGAGGACTGGATGACCGCGGGCATCTTTCTCACAGTGATCTCGCTGATAGTCGTTCAGTCACGGCTCGAGAGCATCCTAGGCTTGCCCAAGAACACAATACTAGTCGCGATTCCAATGCTCGGCGCGGGTTCAGTGCTTCTGAACGGATGAACCCCAGTGCCGGCGTATGCCGAGCCTGACTTTAAGGCCTCAAGTTAATCCGACCCAGATAGCTAAGGCTACCCAGAGTCATAGTTAAGACCACTGCATGCTATGTGAATGAGATGAAAGAAACCTGAGGCTTGGTACTTGGTCTTCGAAATTACACCCCTCTTCTTCAGCAGCATTGTGTCGGCCGGGTTAGCGTTCAGTATAGCATTCCTGATGCTCAGGTCGTTCAGGGTGATGCGAAGGGATTACCTGCTGGGATTTCCGATTGGCTTCAGTTTCTTAGCACTTTCGTACTTGTTCCTAGCTGTGTCTGCAGCACTTCCTTCCGTGACTGAGGTTGCCCGTTGGTCTGACCTCTTCTCTACTACGTATGGGTTCGCATTCATAGCGGGAACCTATTTCCTGAGGCGGAGAGGGGCAATTGGGCCCTTCTCTCGCTGGCTCTTCTCTCTCGCGATTCTAGCCATTCTTGTCGTCGTCTTGGTTGAGGTTGTGCCGCCTCTTGGCGCCCTTCCCGCGTACGGTGTGGCTGCTCAGGTTTTCCTAATCGTGAACCTAGGCCTGCTGGGCTACATCATTTTCAGTCTGAGCCAGGCTCTCAAACAGTCCCCACATGAGGTGAACTTCCTAGTCCAGACAGGCTTCATTCTTCTTGCCTTCGGGCAATACAGCCTCTTGGTCTGGACGTTGGACCAAGGATTCTGGTCCTTTGCTCTAGCGAACCTATTCCGACTTGCTGGTCTTGTCGCACTCTTGATTGAGGCCGCGACTGTTATTATCGGACTCCACCGCGGATGATCATGATTGTGCCCTGAAAAAGAACAAAAGAGAACTCGCCCTCGCTATCGTCCGAAGATCTTCTACGATATTCTCTGCTCGATAATCAAGCTAGAAGCATCCAGCGGCATTGCAAGAATCACAAGGGTTCAGAACGAAGTGAACCTTCCTTCCGACCGCTTCCGGGCACACCTTGAGGACATGAAGGCGCTAGGACTCGTTAAACACGGTGAAGGTCTGACCAGCACGGAGAAAGGCAGGGACTTCGTATCTGAGTATGAGAAAGTCGCTGAGGTCTTGAGACGTTTCGGCCTAGACTAGCCCGTGCGCACTTGAAGTGTCGCGGGAACTACAACGAACTTGCCGACCTCAACATCTTTGTCGGTACCAGTGTTCCCGTATCCATCGTCGAACCTATTTGCTCCTAGTGGTACCATCCATTTCTTCCACTTGACGTGAGTTCCAATCGCAATCAGCCACACAGCAACCACAGTCAGCTGGTAAGAATGCAGGATCTTTCCGCGCATTCCTATCCCAAATTCAGCGAAGGTGCGTATTCATGGCTTCTGAGATCTCCGCACAGTACGCGCAAGTGAAGAACATGTAGCCATTCGCATACATGATGACCAATGTTCTCAACGTTCATATTTTCTTAACCGCTTGAGCCATCGAAACTAGTTTGGGCAAACATTTCACCTTCCATCTAGTTCAGCAACATAGGCACCCGTCTCCTCCAGCAATGTCATTCCACACTGCAACGTAGGTTGAATGTTGGTGCGTTCGTGGAGTTCATTGTAGGAATTGATGATGACCATGCGGATTTCTGGCCTATGCTGGAACACATACGCCCACTCATGAGCGTACATGCCCTCCGTCAAAGTCGGATCATAGACTTGATAGTAGGGACGACTCCCAGATACATGCAGAGCATAGTCATCGAATCGGGGGATAACCGTAACCACGCCATCACTGCTGATTGTTGGTTCGCCTTGGTACTCGGATGAGTTGAATCCTTCAGCTTTGCCTGTCAGGTTGGTGCCATGCCAAAAATCCCAATCAGGATCATGTTGAACGCCCAAAGTCCGAATTGTGAATCTCGGATCAGGCGTGGGCTTGGGTTGATTGAAATACAACAGCAAAGGTTTTCCCTCCCACAGAAACATGATATTCAAGTACGGCTCGTAGAATTGCGCCCAAACTTGATTCGCGGAAATACCCTGTGGTTCTACGAGAACTGCGACTTTGAACCAATCTGAAAAGGCAGATGTGGCGTTGATAACATTCAGCAGATTTGTCAAAGCGACTGTCGTTTTCTGATCGCTCCACCAAGAAACGAACAAGACGTTGACGCCAACGTTCTCCAGTTCAACCAGCTGAGCATTGATGATCTCTTTATCTGCACTGCAGTATAGGCCAAGCATAGGCGCATCCTTCACAATTGTATCCTTGGTATCGTTCCAATGGCTTGAACCCAAACCGCCAACGCAAGTGCCGTTTGCGTTCATCCCGAACCACAAGTACATTTCAGCTGCGACTGGAATAGGGCGCGAATCTGGCACCGTAGGCTTGAGGGAAACATTTGCGGCCACAGGCACATGCACAGCCAATACGAAAAGTATCACCAAGATTGGAAATGATCTCACCCGCTCACCTTCTGGTTGAACACGGTAATGGTCTGGCCAGCACGGAGAAAGCGAGGGACTTTGTATCCGAGTACGAAGTCTTGAGGCATCTCGCCTCACATTAGCTTGCGCGTAGCCGTTTGACGACTATGAGCACGATAGTGCTAGCTAGGCCTACAGCGACCACGGGAGCATAGCCCACAACTAAGCCGCACACAACGGACTTTCCAACCTTCGCGAATAATCCAATCAAGTCGATACCACGAAGCAAGAGGATTGCAATCGCCATAATTGAACCCACGAATAGAACGTTGAAGGCTGAGCTTTGAAATATTCTTGGAAGTGGTTTGTAGCTCGACCAGTGAAGAATTCTAGCGAGCAAATAGTACACGAGACCCGTTGTGGCCATCATTATGCTCAACGATACGTAGACAGGAATGTCGTTTGCCATAATCGATGAGAACGTGTCGGTAGAGCCGTTTTCCAGGAGCATTCTCATGAGATATCCAAACTCGCGTGAACGATGAGCTGTATCGGAAAGGGCTCCGCGATAATCATTCAGGTAAGCGGAATACTTACGCAGAGTACGTATGTCAAGTACGTACGCACTTACATGATATGCCGGCAAGTGTTCCGAGAACCATCATGCAGATTGCTAGCGAGCAGCTAATCGCACTTCTGATTTTCGTAGCGACCTACTTGCTGCTTGCGACAGGTTACCGTGAGCGGACTATTGCAGCAATGGCCGGAGTCGGGGCGATATGGGCCTTCGGCATTCTCACTCCTCAAGAAATGATCGCCTACATTGACATGAATGCGATTGGTCTCCTCTTCGGCATGATGATCATCGTCGGGGCGCTACGGGAAGCCCAATTCTTTCGGTGGCTTGGGGAGCACATTGCAAATGCATGTGGTTGTAGGCCCCTGCGTCTCCTAGTCGTCTTCACGATCGCAACAGCAGGCCTCTCTGCCCTATTGCCCAACGTTACGACAGTTCTTTTCATGGTTACCATAACCATCGACATAACTGAGCTCCTTGGGTTGGATCCCAAGCCGTACATTCTGAGCGAGATAGTCGCCTCAAACATAGGAGGAACAGCCACGTTGATCGGTGATCCTCCGAACATAATGATCGCGAGCGCCACGGGGTTCTCGTTTCTAGAGTTCTTGGTCAATTTGGGTCCCGTTTCGCTTGTTGCCCTTGCTATCTCACTGCTCTATTTTCGGAGGAGATTCATGAAGAACAGAGATCAGGCGAATGATCAGACAGAACGGAAATATGCGACGCTGCCGATCATGGCATCAGATGTGTCGCACGATCGACGTCTCTTGTGGACGGGGCTTGCGGCTCTTGTGGGCGCTGTCGTGCTGTTTTGTTTGGAAGACGTTATCGGAATCTACCCGACGGTCGTTGCTCTTGTGGCCGCGCTCATTCTACTCTTTGTCGGCGGACCAAAGATGCCGGAGATCTTGAATGAGGTCGAGTGGAGCACTCTGATCTTCTTCGGATCGCTATTCGTCGTTGTCGGCGCCCTCGTGAAGACTGGCTGGATGACTGGCGTCGCGCAGGGAATGTCGTTGCTTCTGGGTGAGAACAGACTATTGGGGGTCAGTGTGGTACTCTGGGTTTCCAGCTTCACCTCGGCATTCATCGACAATATTCCCTTCGCGGCCGCTTTCATCCCGGTGCTGACTGATCTTGGAAGCCAGTACGGGGCGAGCGTCTATCCGCTGTGGTGGTCGCTCGCGGCGGGAACCGGCCTTGGAGGAAACGGAACCATGATAGGAGCCTCAGCAAATGTGATTGCGACCGGTTTGGCTCAGGCTAGAGGCGTGAAGATTGGGTTTGTGGAATTCGCGAAAATTGGGATGGTCACCTTGCTTCTCACAACAGGAGTCGCCAACCTAATACTCCTCATTAGGTTTTGGGGCTGATAGCATTCCTCAATTTGACACGGGTCAGCCGATCTATTCGGCTATGTGTGTAGCCACGTAACGCACGTGTCTCCTCACCACGTATGCTAGTTACGTAATCTGGTGACGTAATCTGCGTACACGCATGTTTCTACTTGGGAACATTGATATTCCACTGCAGGGTCCTAGCTAAGACGCATGAGCTGGACTCACGCTTTCCCTTTTCTCGTCCTTTCGATCTCCTGTGGAAGCGCAGCACTTGTCACTATCTTGTACATTTTTCTCAATTCCAAGCAGCGCATCCATACAGCGGGGCCGATGGCAAACGAACACTACGCGATTGAAAGCAAGAACTGGCGCAGATCCGTCCTTGACAAGATCGCCCTCCTCAACAAGAACTTGATCCAGTGCCCGAGGTGTTTCAAGATCGACTTCATCAACATTAGGTTCTGCTCCCGATGCGGAGTGAGTTTGGTCCCACATGCCGAATTGCCGGGAAACGATCTCCAGACCCGTTATGTCGCACCCGATAGTTCCACTCGCCTAGTCGGAATATCCCTCGAGCCCGATGCCAAGACTAGGATCGGAGTCATCATAGGGATACAAGATAGTGAATCTCAAAGAGAAGCTACGTCACATGATACGCACAATAGGCTTCGCCTACGGCGCCGGACCTCCTCGCCTTCTTAGTTGAGGCGACACCTCGGTGTTTCACTTGTGTCTCGGACCGAACAACGAACGGCTTGTGGTGATGACAGGGAAAGATCGAGATTCAGACGCCCATTGCCAACCGCTCTGTCCAACGTGGAAGGTGACGAATGTATGACAGCTGACATGCACGAGCATTTCTCCAGCGTTGCATCCAGATACCGGGACCTCAGAACAACCGATCCTGAACCAATTGCCCACATCGCCAGACAGCTGCGCCTCGTTTCAAAAATAACAGCTGCAGATGTGGGATGTGGTTCCGGGCGATACAATCGATTGCTGTTTCAATACCTGGGTAAAAAGCTTGAGCGCCTCTACTGTCTGGATGCTAGTCATGCGATGTTGGATCAAGTCAGGAACTACCTCAAACTCCATGGAATCGAGAGACTTCAGGTTATTAGATCAGCTGCCCGAAATCTGCCTTTTGCGTCGGGCCATCTTGACTGCGCATTCACCTTTAATGCGATTCACCATTTCGACGCTCGCCGATTCCTACGTGAGGTCGCCAGAGTCCTTACACGTCAAGGACACTTGTTCATCTACACTCGCTTCAGAGAACAGAACAGCAGAAACATCTGGGGCGAGTATTTCCCTCTCTTTTGCGAGAAAGAGACACGACTCTATGAGCTGAACGACTTCGAAAGAATGGTGGAAGCGAATGCAGAGTTGAGGATAGCGGACATAGCCTTATTTGAGTATCCACGATCTAGCACGCTGCAGAAACTCGTCGAACTGGCCAGAAATCATCACTACTCGACATTCTGCCTATACACTGAGAGTGAATTCCGAGAATCTCTGACACGATTCGAGAATAACATACGTGAGAGTTTCGAAGACCCGGAAAATGTGAGTTGGAATGATGAGAACGCCCTGCTCACCTTCAACAGGTTCTGAAACAAGCAAGAAATGTCAAGGGAGTGAGAATCACGTTCGTCGAATTCGCGAAGATCGGAATGGTCGTCCTGTTTCTCACGACGTTAGTGGCGAACTTGATTCTGCTTCTCAGGTTCTGGATTTGAGAATGAGGCTTCCATATTCTTCCTCTGCCCTTAGCATCTCATCACTTGCTATGCTTCGCATCTCCGGTACCCTGAAGCGGCGACCTCTCAATTGCTCTCCCAATGTCCGCACGGGTTATGATGCCTACGATCGTTTCCGCATCCCTAGGGTCAACGACCGGGAGCCTTCCAACGCTTCCTCGGTGTGGCAATCCTGAGAATGAAAGAGCGTTGGGGGGGAGATTCTCCCCTAGCTCGTTCATCGCACTGCTCGTGGGTCCAACCGATCGGGCGCGAACGATAGTGTAACACGACGGGCTGGGGGGGTCTCCCGAACGCTTGGAACAGAAGAAGACTACAGAGCTAGGCTTTCTCTTTCTTGAGTTCTTCGATTCGTTCAGCGACGCCGGCCGATTCTTGATCTAGGTACTCTTTGTACTCTTCCAGCCGCTTGATCTTCTCTTCGCGCGTTAGGAACCTGCGTCCATACTCGTATCCATATCCGCAGCAATCATCCATAGATTTCACCTCCATCTCATTTCATAGCGGAATGAACGGATCGCGTGGTCTTCCCAGCGGCTCGGGATCTGGCTCTATCGGCTGCCAAGCCCTGACTGCGCCGAACCTCTGGCCGCTCCAGATTGTCGATGCCATGATCGGTCTGTATCTCATGCTTATTCACTGAGGAACAGTAGGGCGTAGGTGGAGCATATTGACTGGGGATTGCGAAACCCGGTCACAGTCCTGTCCTTGAGCGGAAGAGACTCTCGGGGTGCGAAGAATAGCGCTCAGCTCAAGATCTCATGCTTTGGCGGAAGCGAGTTCTGTTTTGTGACGAAATCGAAAAGCTCGAAGGCCGACCTGATGGCTCGCTCCTCGTCCGTTCTCGATCGGTACAGTACGTTGATCGAAAGAGTGTTCCTGAATATCTTGGCTCGCAGTTGGATACGCCCATCCTCAGTTATCCAGCTCAACGCGGCGCCGGATGGGGTCTGCGAATATCCGAGCCAGCGAAAATCGGCGAACCATCTCCCCTTCAGAGTGTTCAAAACGACGCTCACGTCCGTCCTGATAGG
>Ga0315281_10006094_pt1 | contig 17193 bp, 13 predicted proteins | sample YL17G07_0_MG_FD_204540 | JGI IMG/M metagenome (GOLD analysis project Ga0315281, IMG submission 204540) | Sediment microbial communities from Yellowstone Lake, YNP, Wyoming, USA - YL17G07_0 | ecosystem: Environmental > Aquatic > Freshwater > Lake > Sediment | place: USA: Wyoming | collected...
GGGCTACCGGTCCCTCAGCTGTATTCCTTGCACCGCCAAGTGTCCCGAAGGTGGCCACGAAAGGCTCGGCCGGAGCGCCGAAAAAGAGAAGATCATGCAGGAATTGCGGCTCTTAGGGTACTTTTAGCCTACCTTATTCACGAGGTCTGCAAAAACTGTGGTTACCAATTGAGCTTCTTGCAAAATTCATTGAAATAAAAAACAAACTCGATATTAACCTTTTTCCCTCCCCTTGAGGGAGGAGGGTCAGGGAGGGGTGGCAAAATACTTTCCAGCAATTACAGACTGCTTTACCCCCTCCCCCCGTGGGGAGGGGGTAAAGCAGTCTGGTTGATAAAACTTGGATTTTGCAGAGGCTCAATTGAAATAAATAATTAATCCGCAAAGGGCAAAAGAAAAGAATGATTATTGCACAGGCTGGAAAGCCTGTGCCACCGGTGCCTTGCCGTCTGGTGAACTATTCAGGTCAGGACGTTTAATGAAGCGCCCCCCGGCGAAGCCGCCATGCATCCCTCCCCTTCCCCGTCGCCGGCATAATTTCTGAAAAATTTTACTGTCTTCACCTGCATGGTTAACAAATTCATCCAAATCTATGCTATCATCCGGCTCGCTAGGCGACGCGGTCAGGAATGGTTATCCCGGCCGCGGCCAGGGGCTGATATCGAGTTGCTCTCAAGCGATAATGTTTCGGATGGCACAGGCGTCCCGCCTGGGCGGAGCAGGCCAAATGGGCAAGAAGCATTTCGTTTCACTGCCGAATTTGAAAGCTCTCATTCGATTTCGCAACACGTACAAAAAATAGTGAAGAAAATGTGGGACAGTTGCCCTCGCCTGTCTTTAACTTTTGCCGTGAGCTTAAAACTTAAATCGCGCTTTCATTCTGCAATTGCTCTTTCTTGAAACAGGAACACTCGCCGATAGCGTACCATGGCAGCAGACGGCCCTTAGTCATTTTATCCAGCCAGAGGAGGGGATTAAATAAATAAGGCTCGTCGACAAACCAATATCTGGTGATAGCCGAAAAGATTCCATACCGGATTAGATTAACCGATTTGAACCATTTCCTTAGAATCCTAAAATGATTCTCTTCCAAGGGGCTTTCTTCATGCACGTGACCTTTGCACCGGTATCTGCCGTGCTGCCTGATTAAATCGGCGACAAGATTACGACAAGGTTCATAAAATATCAATCTTCCTTCTTCGGTAAGGCTTTGGCCGAATTCCATCACCAAATCCTCAAATTCCGGGATATGATGTAAAACCGCTCCACTGAAAATGATATCAAATTTGCCGGCAAGGTTACACCTTTCCAAAGGCTCGGCACTATAGGTAATATCACAGTGTTGGTAAAAGGTGGTGGCTGCCATCCTTTTTTTAACACGTTTAATCATCTCCGGAGAGATGTCTAGGGCCAATAGTTTTGCCCCGCGTTCTGCCAGAATAATCGACATATTGCCGACGCCACAACCGAAATCGAGGATACGCTTTCCCTTCATATCTCCGCAGAGATCTATTGCTCTCAGGTGGATCTCCCGCCAGATGGCGTGCTGCTTCTCACAATATTCCCATTCACTTAAAGCGTAATCTGCGGGCTCGATATAAAATTTATCGCTTTTAATGATTTCATCCCACTCCTGAGATTCCCTTGCGATATAATCATTGGCCATATTATCCTCCATACTCTTTGACCTTTATTTTAGGCAAGAATTGAGTAAGCCATTTTTTTCTTAATCCTGGGAATGTAACTTCGTCTTCCTTCAAGACTAGCTATACCAGGAAGTTAAGTGGGTTGGGGCAGGCTGATTTCGGTGTTAATCTTTAATTTGCTCGTTTTTAAGAAAATATAGACCAAAATAGGCAATAATAAATCGGATATCCCATTAAAGATGTGAGCATAAAGTCCCCATAAGGCAGCCTGTAAGAAATAAGCGTAAAAGAAAATAGTAATATTATTCCTTTTTTGATTCATCCTTCTATATAACAATTCCAGAATATAACCAACCAAGAAATAACCGATCAAAATCCCTGGCAGTCCCGCATCAACATAAAAATGGGTAGTCATTCCCACTGCCACCCCCTGCCCCGTCTCTTGCTCATACCCTAATAAACCCATCACAATGAAATGTGGAAGAAATCTTTCTTCAGAGGCTTTATCAGATAAAAAGTGGCTAACGACATTATATAAAGGACTAAGTGTGTCGAACCCATAATAATAGTCAATTTGATTGGGGATAATTTCCATAAGAAAGGCCAGCGCCTTCGGGCCGAACTGGACGTAATCTAACAAATGCGCGGCATAAAGTGCATAAACATGGTCCATTCCTCCCAATTCAGCTAATAGAGGACTGTCGGCAATGGCATGGATTCGAATAATCCCAATAACTGCGAAAGTTAATACGGCAATTACAAAACAAATCAAGATAATCTTTAACGATATTTTTTTATAGGCATAATTAAATATAATCATTAGCAATAATAGTGTCATGAATAAATTGCCTCTTACTAAAAGAATATTCAATATAATAATTGCTATTATAAAGCATATCTTAGTAAGATAACCGCTCCGCAAGTTATTCATCAACTTCATTCCGGCAAAAATTAAAACTAATTTTGCTGACAAATTATAGAGGGTGTTAAGGACATTGGAATTATCGACGAATGCTACCCGAAATTCTTCAATATTGAGTATATTAAAAGATACCTTGGCAGCTGTAGAAAGGTAATTCACGCCAAAGCAACTTATTGAAATTAGAGTCAATGTTAATATGGCAGCATCGCTTTCGGCCAACCGTGACGTATTCCCACCGATCCTGGAATAATTGATATTTTCTTGGCTATTTTTCTTGTTCTTATACAAATATCCAGCGACATAAACTCCAACATAATATAAAGCTAAAGCCAAGCCATAATAAACCCATTGTGGGGTAGTTACTTCATAATCTCCTAATGAAGGAAAATAACTATTGGCCCCAGTGAGTATTAAAAGAATAAAGCTGATCGGGAAACCGACTCTCGGTTCAAAAAGTTCAATTCGTACTTTTTTAAGATGCGTATCCATCTGGCTCAAGACCTCGGCTATCCCAGCCGCATCTGGGGACTTCAGGCAATCTGGTAATCTCTTCTAGTCGCTCTTTTTCAAGGAGGAGACCTCAGAGCGGGCGCGGTCTTGCCTGACCCCTGTCTGAATAAATACATCGCGCCCCCCGCCAGCCCGGCGAATTGTGCGCTGGCGCGACAAAAGAGGAGAAACGGCGAAAGCCACCCCAGGGTTCTCTCCTTGCGGAGGGCCTTCCTGGTAAAAGGGATGGTGGTTAATCCGAAAGCCAAGACTCCCAAAATCGACAGGGTCAGCATCTCGGCGGAAAAGCTCCCGAGGAGCAGGCAGGCCAGGCAAAAGGGCGGAAAAAGGACCTGCAGCTTCATGATTTGGGGGGTATGTGAATCTTTGAGCAATTTTTGCGGGTTCTTCTTGACCGCCACTACCCTCCAATAGGCAAACTTGAATTTCTTCTTCAGATACCGCCATAAAGTGTCGGGGTGGGTATGGGTGACAACGGCCTTGGGATTGTACACCATCTTATAGTTCTTTTTCCAGAGACGGTAAGACAGTTCCGCATCCTCGGCACAGGGGACAGGAAATTCTGTATCATAGCCTCCGGCTTCCATAAAGACCGAACGCTTAAAGGCCGCCGAATAGGTATCGATAAAATCGATGTACTTCTCCTTCAGCATATAATCGTACTTGTCTTCATATTCCAGTTGCACGAAACGGGCGACCGGACTTCTCTGTTCAGTGCGGTAACGCCCTTTGACCCCCACAATGTCAGGGTCTTCACCAAAAGGCCGTAACATCTCGCGGAGCCAATCGGCTTGCGGGATGCAGTCATCATCGGTAAACAGAATGATCTCCCCCGCGGCGTTGTGGGCGCCCAAATTTCTAGCCACGGCGGGTCCTTGATTGGGCTGGTAAATTACCTTGATTTTCTCATTACACTCACGCACATAATCTTCAGTATTATCGGTCGAGCCGTCGTCCACTACGATTATCTCGAATTCTCCTGAAAAATCCTGCGAAAACAAAGCGTCCAGGGTGTTCTTGATCCGCGACCTGCCGTTATAAGTAGGAATAATTACCGATATCACCAATCTATCTCCTATGTATGTTTATTGTATCGCCGCCGCCACAATCTATTTGCTGGTGTTCTTTTTATTGGGTTAAATTTTAGGACATTAATGCGTAGTAAAGCCTCACCATAGAACTATAAAAGCTATTGATCCGCCAGGAACGGAATAATAGTGTGGCTTTGAGATAGTTCAATGAGCCATTTCGATACGCCGTTTATCCCAAATCTCAAGAAGTCGTGCCATGCAATAAAACTGTTGAGTTTACAGCATTTAATAGTATTAAGCGTATCTGGTCTCAATAATCTCTCTTTCTGGCGAAAATTCATTTCTTCCTGCTCGTTCCCAAACCCATGTTTCAGGATGGTAGCCTATAGTTTTGGGGAGGAAAAATCCCCAAGGCTTCGGTTCTTGAATCTTTAAGACCATCGATATGATAGCTGTTTTTATATCAGATAATTAAGGCTATTTCACACGATTGTTGCGCCCCAAGTCATCCCCTGACATTGCTAGTTAGCAATAGCTTTTCTGGTTCCCGGAGTCCCTGAAGCAATTCCTATCTCTCCCTGCGCCCCGCCGGCCACCGCGTTTGTGTACCTTATCACGTCACCTTGAATGGTGTCGGGCAACGGGATTGCTCCCGAAGGGGCCCTGATTTCCACAGCGGGGGAATAACTGCCCGTGGCCCTGACCCACCAGTTAGTGAGATTGGCAAAGTTGTTCTGTCCTGAGGTTAATCTTAACGTGGAGCTGGCTCCCTTTAACAGGGCGATCTGAATCCCATCCCGGCTATGAGTACCATTATCACCGGTTATGCTGTTGCCGCCGATGTAGCCCTTGGCCGCCACCGCACCCACGTTATCCAAAGTAATATAAACTTCCGCCCCATTGCCGGGGCCATCCAGATTATTGATCGAGGCCTGGTTGTCCTGATAAGTAACATCCAGGGCATTAGTTATTTGCGTGGCGTGACCGCCACAGCCGTTGACGTTGGTTCGTCTGACTACGGCCCTCGCCATGGTGGCATTGTTCTTGGCAATGAAGATGCCGTGACAATCCGCCTGTCCCCCAACCCTGGCCCCGACCACCTTGAGGCCGTCTATCTCAGCGTCGTCCGGTGTATCGAGCAGGACGCCTAGGGCTTTGGGGTTGATGATCTCCCCTCCTTTCAAGATCTTAACATGCGCCAGACGCACTGTCCGGATCGCGGCATAGTCATATCTTTTATTGGCGTCGGCGTTATGATTCGCCCCATAAATCCTTGGGGTATAGATGATAAGGTTATCGATGCGATAGACCCCGGGATAACTCCCGGCAAACAGGATTCCATTATTGTAAGAATCAGCAATATTCGGTTCATGGATGCTGATGCCATCTACATTGCCAAGCACATTGTTGGCATAAATAATGGAGGTATCTGTACCGGCGTAAGGCAGAGGATTAGTGAAAACCGGGCGGACAATTTCCCCTTGGGTCGCGTTGAATATGGCAATGCCTTTGCGGGCAAAATTGTCGCACTTAACATCGGTAATTGACCAGTCGGCCACCCCGAAGAAAATAAAGAGATCACCAAAGTTTACCCTGGTGTCAGTAAAATCTTTGGCTACTACTCCATTGATATGGATACGCCGCGTGGCAATAACATTATTTCCTGGACCGGTAGCATTATCGCCGATGCAAAAAGCCCTGCCGCCCTCAGTTTTGCCATAACCTTCGGCAGTCCAATTATCGATCTGAATGTCGGTTAAGTCCTGGTCTGAGGTGCCTGCGCCGCCGGCCCGCAGGATGCGGACGCCATTGGCAGCCATATAACCATCCGAGGCCCGCCAGGTACGGCTAACTGTCCTGAAATTCTTTAAAATGCCGGTGGTAGATAAGCCCCCAGTTCCTAAGCCGAAAGCGGTAATAGAAACGCAGTCATCGCACGCCTGAATCTCCGGGCAGTCGTGCAAGGTGAAATCCACGCAGTTCTCAAAGTGAACGCCGTCCTGATTCTGCCCGTTGGCGGCATTAGCCGCCAAGGTGCCGCTCATGCCGTTGCCATTACCGGTATTGACCGTGCAATGAGCAAAGACCACTTTCCGGCAATTCCTGAAGCGAACTGCCCATTCGGCAGCGTCTTTGATGGTTAATCCTTCGACCGCACAGCCGTCGACACTGATCAGGCTGATGCAGGTGGCCCGATAATACGGGTCGACATTTCGCGGCCCGAGGGCGCCGTCGTAAAGACCGCCGGGATCAGTAGTTGCAGTGCCCAGAGGACTCTTCTTCCCCTGATTTTGGGCGTTACCATCAATGACGCCCTTGCCATCGCCTAGAAACTGGATATTGGCTTGGGTATAAGACGGGGAGGTGGGGACCGCTTTGGCAGTATGACCGGGCTGGGGTTCGGAATTACAGAACACCGGTAAGCCAATTCCGGCCTTCAGCTTCACTTTCCCGTGTATCCGGACCACGGTATTGCTGGCCACATAGATAGTTTTGGAAGTCCGGTAAGCCAAGCCAGTATCGGGGATATAAAGCTCACGGCCACCTGCCGACCTGGCCGCGGCCCCCAGGGCCTCGGCATCGTCCGTAATGCCATCCCCCTTGGCTCCCCACCATTGGGGGACAACCTGGGCCGGCGAGGTGCCGGTAAAAATCACCTTGCCGGCACCAGTAAATATCTGACTAAGTCCAGCCTCCAGACTGCCGTTGATGGTTAAGGTTCGCCCAGTCGGGATGCAGACCATGCCGCCTGGGAGAACCATGAGGGTCAACCCTGCGACCAGGGTTCGATTGCTGGAATCACTTAATATCTGGGTACCCGGCGGCACCACAATGGTCCCGGCAGTCACTGTGGCATCCGCCAGGATTAAATCAAGGGTAGGGTGGCCCGAATCGCCTACCCGGATTTCTTTGCCATTAGCGGGGGCCGGCCGATCTTGGCTGGCAGCGAAGGCATGGTGGCCAGCTGTGCCTTGCGTAGTCGGCTGCTGCTGATAATTGGGCTGATTGGTCGGCCACGAACTTGCGGCCCAGACTGAACCGGCACAAAGAAGCAATATGGGAATGGCAGAAGCTATCCGTCGCATTATCGATTCAGCCTATATCATATCCGCTGGGCGGCATCAGAATTCTCAATGATTTTAATATTCTTTGGATTTAGATTTAAGGAAGATGAGCCGCAGTTTTTGTCTTAATCCTGGAGTGATGGACTCATCTTCCTTTAAGGCAAACAATAACAGGATATAGAAACAACCCGCTAACACTGTGGAAGTAATAAGTGGTAAGCTATTTTTGAAGAACCATAAACAACAACCGACAATAGCGGCACTTAGTCCTATTTTCCATAATTCTTTATAATCTGGAATAAATCTGAAATACACATATTGCGCCAGCAACAGAAAGCTAATTTTGCCATATGAGATAATAACCCATGAGATCGACGTACCTTTAATTCCATAACTCTTAGTGAGAAAATAAACGATTGGCACTGCTGCTGCAAGAGTTATCACATTGATCAAAGTTTTTACTCGCTGCAGATTGGCGGCGGGAAGCAGGGCATCTGCAACGAATCCGAAGAAGCCCACGGGTAGCGCCACAATCAAAAGGGACAAAATGGCTTCGCTTCCAGGAAGTCGGTCGCCATAAAACAGTTTCATAACATGGTCTCCCAGGTTAAGAAACAAGATGAATATAAATATGAATACCACGCCCATCATGTGAAAGGCGCGCTGCACATGGAGGCGCAATTCCGTTTCGCTTTCGTTTTTTATAGATAAAGAGGTCGCAGCAAAGAGCGAACGACAGACTATAGCGCCCATCAGATAACTTATGGAAAATATTTTAGCCGCCCCCTGGAAGACTCCTAAATCATTTTTTACCCCTGCAATTAAAGAAATGGTGATGATATATAGATAAGTGCCGGAGATATTTTCCAAGATGGCGGAAACACCAAAGACAGGGCTTTCCTTGAAATATTTTCTAATCTTTTTAAAGATATCATTTAGGTAATACTGCCCTCGACAAATCCTCACCACCCAGAAGGTGCGAATTATTAGAAAAACTGCAACGATCAAGGCATGCATCCATAAAATACTGGCAAAGGATTGGGGAATTATCAGGCAGAAAACCCAATATAGCGCCAGGAGGATACTATACTGGATAAAATTAAAAACCGAAATGACTTCAGCCCGTCCCAGTCCCGTTGCAATGCCATCGATATATTCCGAAAAACTGAAGATCCCCCCATTTAGACAAAATATGTAAATGGCATAACGAGTAAGCGCATCCTCATACATAATTATCACAGCGCCATAAAGAACGATGGAGGCGGCTAAGAAATAGACCAGCTTTACGACGACTCCACTTAAAAGTATTTCAAATAGACGGTCTTTCTCCGAGGTCGCACTTTTCCGGATTACCAAATCAGTAGCGCCGAAATCCGCCAAAAAAATGACGAAGCTATTAAAGGCGATGGCCAAGGAGTAGACATTGACTTCATATCGCGGGAAACTGCGTACGACCAAAGTAAAAATAATGAAAAGAGACCCGACGTATATGGCTTTGGAGAGTAACAGAAACGAAGTATTTTGAAGCAGTTTATAGGTTTTCATGAGCTTTATAAGTATTGAGTCTTGACGCGGTCTCCTGGGTTTAGATCAAAGTCCAATATGCCTAGGCCTCCTTCCGGCCCCTATGCTTGAACAGGTTTCAACGCAAATAACCAGCTTCTGTTACGATGTTTTTTATCGATTAAAACCCCATTTTATTCCTGAGCATTATTTCAACTTTTTTAACATACTTAATTGATAAGATACTGTAAAACAATAAAAAAAACAGCTTAGTAAAAGGATTCTTAGTTAAGGCTAGACTTCCCTGAATCCAACTATCATCAATTCTTACAATATGAACCCTCTTTATCATTTCGATTATATCTTTTAATAAAAATGGCGAAGAAACGCTATAGCCGTATTCATCTTTCCGTCTTACCATTTCAGTATTGTAGGGAAATTTACAAATCTTTTGAACCAAGGAAATATTTGGCTTATTTAAAAAAGAATACAATACTTGTAAACTAATATCATAAATAATCTTCTTCTCCGTCTTTTCAAATAAAGGGGAATTCAAGATTTCTTCCGAAAAGGTTAATACCAAGTCTTGCTGGGTTCCGATTCCCCATTCCCGCTTGGTTTCCAAATCTTCTTCCATAAAAATCGGTTCAATTTTCTCCCCATTCCTTTTAAAGCCATAAACACTTTTATGGTTCCCATAGGTAAACAATTCCATTAAAACTTCTAACTCTCCCCTTATTCCATTATTATACTCATTTTGGGTCTCCTTTAAAAAAGATAAGAATATATCTTTTCCAACGTGTAATGGAGGCCTTAAAATATCAAAATAAAAAGTTAATATATTAATATCATTTATTCCTTTCTTTATAAAGACCCTTCTAAGGGCGTTGGATAATGTGCCCCTCCAGCCAATATCAACTAAGCTATAATGCCTGCCATCAAATAATCCCTCTTGTTCGAGGTATTGTTCTAAAAGAGAAAATTCCTCATCAGATTTATTCTTAATGAGCTGTAATATTTCAGGGTCTTTTATAAAATTCTTGACTTTAAGCAGATTTAAAATAGTTATAGGTTCATCTTTCGATAAATTATATTTTGACAATTTCTCCTTTAATAGAATGTCATCTATATTATTTATTTTGAAGCGTCCCAATAAGTTTGTGATATTAAAATACTTGGCAAAATTAAAAAAAGCCCTTTCTTTTTCTAGGTTATCAAAATCAATAATTGATGGCAACATCCATGATATCCTAGAAGCATACAGATAACGCAAATCTATTTTTAAGTTATAGTGACATTTAATTAAATTAGCAATTTTAATGAGAATATCGCCATCGCGTGATAAAAAATAGAGTCTCTCTAAATTATTTTCTAATGCCTTGGACATCAACCAATACACGTATGAGAATAAAATTGGCCCTGATATAAATGAAGATAAAATATTTAATTCTTTATCAGCTATCGAAGCCAAATTTCTATGGTGAGCTCGGTCGGAGGCAGAATTAAGATAATTAAAAAATGGATTTTTAGCTAGTCCATTGCTTTTAGAAGTTCCCAAATAGTTCGCTTTTTCGCGATCATAATGAACAGCGAATATTCCTTTTTTCCTAGGAATCAGATAATCACAATTATAATTGTCGCCGATATGCAGCAACTCCGAAAAGGCAATTTTCTCCTCTGCGACCAGATAATCGAATAAGGATCCATCCCGCCGTTTGATGCGGTTCAGCGCAGAAGACAGGTAGAGTCGAGTATCCGCGGTTCCGCTGAAAAGACCATGATGCTTCAGCAGTCCCTGGAGAAACTCGTAGGGGAGGTACATATCGCTGGCAAAAACCACGCGTTTTCCCATTTCCTGGGATTGCCGCATTAGACTGTGCACCTCAGGATTTACGTAGATGAATTGGGCCTCGAGCGCCATTTCCCGGTCAATCAGGCTATTTTTGAGTTCCTGGCTAATCTTTAGGTCTCTCCGCAGGACCTCATAAATTTCATCAATGGTGGTTTCTTTCTTTCTGCGAAGGATGCGGTTGCGAATTTTGGCGATTTTTTCCGCCCTCAGACGCTTCTTTTTGAACTGAGAGGGCTCAAGATGGCAGAGGTGACCCATTTCCATCCCCAGGAAAAAAAACAGGTCTTCGGGACGGGAGATCTGTCGCAAAAACAAGGTGTCAAACAGGTCAAATGACACCACCTTGGCTTTTTCCAGAAGAGATTTGTCCAGGACAATCATAAGGCAACTTGCGCTGTTAAGACGGAATGAGCCATTCAGCTTCTGAAAGGCATCCGGTATGGTTATTGGTAGTTTTGAATAACGACAGTTGTCGCTCCTTAGTTTTGCAGCAGAGTTCAAGAAGCTGGGCCGGAATCCTTCGCCTGGGCTATTCTTTCGCTAAAGTGCTGCCAGTATCCACCTGCAAAAATATTAGGTTAGCCCTCATCTGGCATCATGTTGCTAATTTCGTTGGGACATCCTGCAACACTGCTGGCGGGGCGGATGGATCTGGAAGAAATCGTGCAGCTATCGAGATTGAATGCTGATATCTTTCTAGTTCTGGACACAGCCGTTGCAAGGTCATATGAACCACGATCATATGGAAATCTTCAACTTTCTGCATATCATTAACAGGAGCCAGTATAGGGATTTGTACCAGGTTAAAGAGCTTTCCTCCTGAAAAACCGCACAAGCCAATGGTGGTGCCTCCGTTGTCATTAGCAAATTCAATCGCTTTAAGGACATTGAGGGAATTACCGCTACCTGATATTCCTATCACGATATCTCCGGGAGTGAAGAAATTTCTTAATTGCTCTACAAAAATACTTTGGTAAGACATATCATTAGCATACGCCAGCATTGTAGAAATACTGTCATTTAAACAAATCATTTTAAATTTTTTATTGTAATTTTGACAACTGCCTTTATTAATATCGCAAACCCAGTGAGAGGCTGTAGAAGCACTGCCGCCATTGCCCATAACAAAGATTCTTTTGCCATTATCATAAGCATCGAGAAAAGTGGCGATCATTTTCTCAAAATTTTCGTAAGGGAAATCATCCAGAACCTTCTTGAGTTGCTGAATATAATCATATGAAATATTCTTCATTATTCCATCTCCTTCCATGATTGCTGGGCCTGCTCATACGATTGCGGGGTCCCAATATCCATTAAAAAGTCATGGATAAAGTAGGCTTTCATTTGCCCCAGCAGCTTGGGAATTACGTGAAATCCCATATCAAAGGGTACGGAACGGGAAGCCAACGATTTGTTTTCCATTTCGGGGAGGGCCTGGAAAATTCTATGATCAGCTAGATAGATTCCTGCTGCAGCCCAATGTGACTTTGGCTCTTTGGGTTTCTCTTCGAATCCCACGACATTACCGCCTTCATCAATTTCAGCTATGCCGCATTGCCGAGGATTATCCGTCTGAAACACCCCCAAGGTAAACGGCAAGCCGTGTTCCTGATGAAAGGCAATCATTTTGCTAAGGTTTACATTAGTAAGATTATCGCCATATAAAATAAAAAAAGGTTTCTTTCCGACCCATTCCTTATTAGCCCATATGGTTCCAGCGCTTCCTAAAAGATTTGTTTCGTTAAAGATATTCAGCTGAAAATAAGCATTGCTTTGCGCCGTCAAAAAAGCTGAAACTTTATCGGCAAACCAATGGGTATTTATCAATATTTTATTAATCCCGTGGCGTTTTAGATTCTCCAGCCAGATTTGTAAAAGGGGCTTGCCTCCAATCGGCAGCAGGCACTTTGGCATGGTATTGGTGAGCGGCCGCAAACGCGTTCCAAGACCAGCCGCCAATAAGAAAGCTTGAGAAATCTTTTCAGCCATTACACTTCCAATTGTTGCAGTCCTATCCCTTCAAAAGGAAATATCTCCCCATTAGGGATAGGTATAGTCCTATATAAGTTTAAATGCATATTTTGAAAATATAGCAACAACACCCGGATGATGGCCACATGAGTCACTACCAATATCGATTTCTTTGAATTAACTGAGGCAATCTCAGCCATCCCCCTTAAAACTCGTTTGAGCAACTGACCTAAGGTTTCCCGTCCTTCTAATAAAAAATCTGCCGGCCTGACATTCCATTGGTGTAACTCGCTAGGGAAACGCCTAACTATCTCCTCTTCACTCATCCCCTCCCAAATACCCAGTTTTAACTCCTTAAAATGTTCATCGACGATAATCATTTGATTCAATAAATCGGCAATAATTTTTGCCGTTTGGACCGTTCGTCTCAGCGGGCTGCAGTAAATCGCCTCGATGTTATAATTAAGCAGCTGCTCAGCCGCGTCTTTCGCTTGTCGCCAACCGGTTGCTGTTAGTCCTTCGTCATTCCATCCGGCGTAAACTTTTTTCCGATTAGACTCAATTTCGCCGTGTCTGACAAAATACCAGTTCAATGTAGTTCTTCCTTCACGGTTGGTAATGATTTCCCGGTCAAGTGTCGTTGAGACAACAGGAAAAAGCTAAAGAAAACGACCTGGAAATCTTTCCAAGGAGTCCAGGTATAAATATACGAAAGAGTTCTTGAAATCTCTTGTTGGAGATTTCCAACTTCTTCAATGGCCCATAGGCCAGTGATCCCTGGTTTGACCCCGAGAAGGCTGGGTAGCCAAATCCCGTATCGGCGGCTCTCTTCTTTAGATATTGGCCGCGGCCCCACCAGACTCATTTGTCCTTTAATGACATTGAACAATTGTGGAAGTCTGTCCAAGCCTCCAATAAGTGGAGCACCGCCGGTCTGATTAGGGGCCTCTTCTGCAGAATCGGACCGGCTATTCCCGGTATCAGGCCTACGGGAACGGAATTTATAAGTTAAAAAAGTTCTCCCCTTAACACCGATGACTTCTTGAGTTTCGAAGATTGGCCTTCCTTGCCGCCAGAAAATCCAGCCACTCATTGCCAGCATCAATGGCAAGCTCAAAAGAAGAAAAAAGACGGCAAATGATAAGTCGATGATGCTCTTAATAAATTTATTAAATCCACCAACATAGCCAGGTTTAAAGCGAAGCAGCGGGACATAACCCACATAACTTACTAATAGGTTGGCTGACAATTCGCTCAACCCGGAGGCCAGAAGGATTCTCAAGCGATCTGATTTGGTTGCCCCCGAAAGGATTTCCCGGGAGGTCTCCCAGCCAACCGCCTCCGGCACCATGATTATCTTTGATACACCTTCCTCCGCTGCCACTCGTTCATAGTCATGGGGGGACCCCTTTATGATTATCCCGTCTATAACCTCATCCCCCACCGCGCTAAACTCATCTAAGAAGCCCATCACTTTCATTTGCCCGGTTTCCATAAGCATTTTTGCAATAATACAGGCTTCTTCATTGGCACCAACTATCAAGACCGGTTCAGATCTCTTACCAGATCGGAAAAGAGGCCGAATTATGCGGCGGATAGAAAACCTTTCAATCCCTAAAAATATTGTTCCCAGGATCCAAAAACATAGCAACCACCCACGAGAAGGATTGAAATCACGAATCCAATAGCTGACAAAAATTATCGCCGGGATACAAAAGGCTACCCCTTTGATTACCTGGACATATTCGGCCGTGCCATAGTAAATCTCATTGCTGTCGTAAAGATTGAGCGTATAGAATATAATTAGACAGGCGGGCAAAGACAAAAAGAAAAGTAAGATATAAGGAGTGATAGCAGTTTCTAGGTCATAGGGAATCAACCCGCTTCCGATCCGAATCCAAAAAGCCAGCAAGAATGCCGCGCCCAGGACAAGGGAATCCATCAACGGCAATATCACGGCCTCAACGAAATAGTGGTTTCCGTTATTTTTTCCCATCGACCCAGAAAATAATTTAGGCGCTTACCTCAAATACGCCGCCGCAGTTTGTTAGGAGGAGTCCAAGGCAAACGAGAGGTTAGTCGCAGTCCTGCATTCATCAGCACCCGAGCCCCTGAAAAGTCCGTAGAAAATTGCATCCGGATAAGTCCCTGAGTCTCGAGGGCTTTGGTGACCGCCCGCTGCTTCGACTCTGGACAGCAAAAAAGGAGAAACCCTCCGCCGCCCGCACCAGTTATCTTTCCTCCCCAGGCTCCTTTTTCCAAGGCCAGATCGTAGCAAGTATCAATGAACTCATTACTTACCCCCTTGGCAAAACGTTTCTTCTCAATCCAATTCTGGTGCAAAAAGGCCCCCAGTGAAGGGAAGTCACCGTTTTCTAAAATCGATTTCACTTGGGGCACCATTTCTTTAACCCGATCAAGGGCCTCCACTACCGGATTGTTTTTCTTTTTGCTTGCCTCTTTTTGTTGGCTTAAAATTTCGTTTGCCTTCCTCTTATGGCCGGTATAGAAAAGAAGAAGACTTTTAGATAATTTTTTAATTATATTAATTGGAAGAAATAATGGAGTAACCTCCGTTTTTTCGGCTGTAAATTCAATTAAATTGATTCCCCCGAAAGCGGCGGCATATTGATCTTGCTTACCAATGGGAGAACCTAATTTCTCTATTTCAATATAGGATGCTAATTCTGCAAGCTCTTTCTTGGTGAGATGAACTCCGCTTGCGGTCGACAAAGCCTTGATCAACCCCACAGCCACCGTGCTGCTGGAACCTAACCCCGTGCCTGGAGGAACCTCTGAGGCGAGAAACAGATTGACACCTCTGTCAATGCCGAAATGATGAAAAATGGCCCGGGGAAGCTTTAATCCCTCGCGCCAGCCATCAGCTTCTTTGCTCCAGGAATCGTAGGTTTGAAAATCCGCTGAAGAAATTTGGACTTCCATGCCGTTGGAAGTTCTTAAAAAGACATAAAAATAACGATCGATGGCCATATTAATGACCATCCCACCCCTTAGCTGGTAATAGTCCGGCAAGTCAGTGCCGCCACCAGCCAAAGAGATCCGCAGAGGCGAACGGACGATTAGCAAAAACGTACCCCCTTCTCATGACTCATATCCATTCGGATGAAGCTTGTGCCAATTCCAAGCGGTTTCGATGATGTCAGCCAACTTCGCAAATCTTGGCTGCCAATTTAACTCTGTACAGATATGCCTCGGGTTGGCAATGAGACGGGCGGGATCGCCCTGGCGCCTTGGACCGACAAGAGCAGGAATCGGATGCTTGGTGATTTGCCGGCAGGTCTCGATAATCTGCAAAACCGTGAAACCATCGCCATTCCCCAAATTATAGGCTCTAGCCCCCACACGGTTCAAATGCTTTAGGCACAAGGCATGGGCTTCGGCGATATCCGAGACATGAATATAATCCCTGATGCACGTGCCATCGGGAGTGTCATAGTCGCTGCCATTAATTTGGATATGATCTCTTTTCCCCAGCGCGACGTCCAGAACCAAGGGAATCAGATGGGTTTCGGGTTCGTGGTGCTCGCCAAAATTCACTGAAGCCCCTGCGGCATTGAAATAACGCAAGCAGACGTATTGCAAACCATAAGCCTTATTATACCAATCCAGAATTCGTTCGAACATTAACTTCGATTCGCCATACGAATTTATCGGCTGCTTTGCGGCATCTTCATCGATAGGAAATATTTTCGGCTCTCCATAAACGGCCGCAGTGGACGAAAATATGATTTTATGGACGCCATGGTTCAACATAGCTTCCAACAGATTCAATCCATAGTAGACATTGGCGTTAAAAAAGCGCCGAGGATTGGTGACCGACTCAGCAATTAGAGCTTCAGCGGCCATATGTACGACTGCATCTATCTTATGATTGGCGAATAGTTGCTCTAAGGCCGGCTTATCACATAAATCTATTTGGAAAAATTGGGCTTCGGGATGCACTGCTAAGCGGTGCCCAGCTTGGAGGTCGTCTATCACTATAACATTATGCCCTTGATTAAGCAAAACCTCTGTCACTGCACTGCCAATATAGCCAGCCCCACCAGTTACTAAAATATTCATGTTGCCTCCAGCCGTAATTTTCATAGAGCTCCACGCATGCTCAACATGGCAACGACAGTTTTAGCTATTAGCCTGATATCGAGCCCCAAGGACCAATTATTAACATAATCCAGCTCGATTTTTACCCTTTGATCGTAAGGAATGTTTTGGCGACCAGAAACCACCCAGGGTCCGGAACAACCAGGCCTAGCCGAAAGGAGCTTCTCGGCCTCGTCGCCATATTTGCTGAGCTCCGGGGGGGAAATCATCCGAGGGCCGATCAGGCTCATCTGGCCCAATAAGACATTAAATAATTGGGGAAATTCATCCAAACTAGTTTTGCGCAGTACCTGCCCAACGCGAGTAATCCTGGGATCACTTTGCAGTTTATAATTTTTTTCAAATTCTTCACGGAGCTGAGGATTCCGCAGCAATATTTCTTCTGCATTGACCACCATGGTCCGGAATTTGAAGGCATCGAATTGACTGCCGCCTTTCCCCATAACCTTGCGTCGGTAAAAGACCGGACCCCCGTCATCAATTTTTATTAAAATTGCAATAAGCATTCCCAAAGGCAAGAATAACCACAATAAGATTATCGAACCTATGATATCAGTCCATCTTTTCAAAT
>Ga0315281_10006095_pt1 | contig 17189 bp, 17 predicted proteins | sample YL17G07_0_MG_FD_204540 | JGI IMG/M metagenome (GOLD analysis project Ga0315281, IMG submission 204540) | Sediment microbial communities from Yellowstone Lake, YNP, Wyoming, USA - YL17G07_0 | ecosystem: Environmental > Aquatic > Freshwater > Lake > Sediment | place: USA: Wyoming | collected...
CAAAACTACATCAGCCAAGAAGGCCTCCAGTTTCAACCGGAATCGTTCTATCTCTCGGGGTTTCATACCCGAGAGGATATACCAAAGTATTGTCTAATGTCAAGATATACTTAACGTAGTAGTATTAGTGACCTAATAACTCAATCACTTTTAAAACTACCATGTTCTCGTCAATTTATGAAACTGCCAATTCATGGCTAAGTAGAAGAGGGGATGAATCCAGGGTCTTTTGAGAATCCTTCTGTAGATGGAAGAGGTTGAGAAAACTTCTTTCCAGATTCTCCTCATCCCTTTTTCTAATTCTTCCACAGACATCTGCAAGGGCTGATAGACCACATTGAGAGAATCATATTTCTCCCAATCCCTGCAAAAAATCCTTTCTTCCTTTTCCAATCGGAGAAATGAATCGGTTCCAGGATAAGGGGCCATAATAAAGGTGAGGGCCCAGTCGAGTTTCGAATCGATGCAGAAATCGATGATCCTTTGGAAGACTCCAGGGTCATCGTCATCCAGCCCTACGATGAAGGTTCCCATGATACCGATTCCCTGAGCATGAATCCTTTTGACCGCTTCCGCATATCGGGATGGCTGGTTGAATCTCTTTCCCATCGCTTTCAGGTTCTTTGTTGAGAAGGACTCAAAACCGATATTGATAGCGATACAACCACTTTGCGCAAATCCTTCCAGGAGCTTCTGATCAAAGGCGATGGAAACAGGGGCATGGCCATACCAGAGAAGATCGAATTCTTTAAGAAGGGAGAGAAGCTCAAGGCAAAATCGCTTATCCCCTGCGACGTTGGAATCGATGATGTAAAGGAGTCTTCTTTTGAGAAAGTAGGGGAGATCTTTGCTCAATAAGGAGAGGATTTTTTTTAACACAGGGTTCATCACCGGTCCCCTCTGGAAGAGGGTTTTGAGTTCTCGCTCAATTTCGCCGATCGGGCGATTGCGGTATCGAAATCCGAAAAATTTTGAGACACCACAGAAGTCACAGTGATGAGGACATCCCCGCGTGGTTTCAAGTAACTTCAACGGAAAGTAAAATTTTTCATTGAGAAGATCCCTTCTGGGAAGGGGAAGGTCGGAGGGATTGACAAACCCACCCCCCATATAAATCCGCCTCATTTGGCCTCTTCTCAGATCCTCGATCAGATCTGGCCAGACCTCTTCTGCTTCTCCAACCACCACGGCATCGGCATGTTGAAGCGCTTCCTGAGGAAGCATACTGGCATGGACACCTCCCATGACCACAGGGATTCCCCTCTTTTTAAACTCTTCAGCGATCTGGTAAGCCCGGAGGGCAACAGGTGTCTGGGCAGTAATCCCCACCAGTTCCACCTTTTCTTCGAAATTGATTTTCTCAAAGGCTTCATCCACGATCTTCACCTCCACGCCAGGAGGTGTGACGGCTGCGATATAGGGAAGGTTTAAGAAACTCAGTCGGAAGAGAAAGGCTTCTTCTTTTTTCCGTTCCCGCTCAGGTGAGATCAGAAGGATCTTCATGTTTCCTATTTAACCCATTCCATGGGAAAGGGTCAACGCCCGCCTACAGCGATGCCTTCGGCGGGCAAGCCCGCCTACAGCGATGCCTTCGGCGGGCAAGCCCGCCTTCGGTAGGGGGATCCGTCTCTGGCGATGAATTTTCTTGAATCAAATTGAAGTATTTGTTAATATGATGTGGCTCAAAGAAACGGAGGAAAGAAAGGGATGGTATTTAATTCATTGTGGGGTTTGTTTTCAATGGATTTAGCCATTGATTTGGGAACGGCTAATACCGTTGTCTATGTGAAAGGAAAGGGAATCGTCTCTTCTGAACCCTCCGTGGTGGCCATTCAAAGGGATTCGAGAGGAGAGAAACGCGTTCTGGCTGTGGGACGTGAAGCCAAGGAGATGTTGGGTCGAACCCCAGGCAACATTTTCGCCATCCGACCTATGAAGGATGGGGTGATCGCCGATTTTGAAATCACCGGTGAGATGCTTCGTTATTTCATCGCCAAAGCTCACAATCGAAAAACTTTGCTTCGGCCCCGAGTGGTCATCTCTGTCCCCTCTGGCATCACCCCTGTAGAAAAACGTGCCGTTCGGGAATCGGCCCAATCTGCTGGCGCCAGAGAGATCTACTTGATCGAAGAGCCGATGGCGGGTGCCATTGGGGCTGGACTTCCAATCACCGAAGCCTCTGGGAATATGGTTGTTGACATCGGGGGAGGGACCACGGAGGTAGCTGTCATTTCCCTGTCGGGGATTGTGACCAGTCAATCCATCCGGGTGGCTGGTGATAAAATGGATGAAGCCATTGTCCAGTACGTCAAAAGAAAATACAACCTTCTCATCGGCGAGCGGACGGCTGAATTGGTCAAGATTAATATTGGGACCGCCTATCCTGAAGAGAATCCTCAAATCATAGAGGTCAAGGGAAGAGACTTGGTGACAGGCATCCCCAAAACCCTTGAGATCAATAGTGAGGAAGTCCGGGAGGCATTGGCTGAATCGATCAATACCATCATCGATACCGTCCGGATTACTCTGGAAGGCACTCCTCCAGAATTGGCGGCAGATATTGTGGACAAAGGGATTGTTCTGGTGGGCGGGGGAGCTCTTTTGAAGAACCTCGATGTTTTGCTCCGGGAGGTGACCAGCCTTCCCATTACGATAGTAGATGATCCCCTCTCGGCCATTGTTTTAGGTGCAGGAATGGTATTAGATAACGAAAAATTGCTCCATACGGTCACGGTCCAATATTGAGATTGATGAGGATACGTGGTTTTTTCCTCTTCCGAAGATATACCCTTCTCATTTTCATCATCCTCCTTTTGTTGTTTGCCCTCGTCCTGATGTCGTTGAGGGCTAAGCAGAGAAAAGGGGTAGAATTTTTTGATGCCCTTCTGATGGAAATCTGTTCCCCCTTCCAAAAAGCTTCCACCCTTGTCATCAAGACCGTTCAGGGGACCTTCCAACAATATGTTTTTTTGGTCAACCTTGAGAAAGAGAACAGGATGCTCAAGCAAAAAATCGCTGAGCTTCAAGAAGAGAACCATCGGATGAAGGAGATGAAGTTGGCCAATGACCGCCTGAGGCAGCTTCTCCAGTTTCGGGAGAAAAACTCCCCTTCCATGATCGGGGCTGAAGTGATTGGGCAAGATCCTTCTTCTTGGTTCAAGAGTGTAACCATTGATAAAGGGGAAAAGGATGGGGTGAAAAAGAGAATGGCGGTGATCTCACCGACAGGGGTGATCGGCCAGATCCTTAAAACCGCTCCTCATTATGCCACCGTTCTTCTCATCACCGATTACAACAGCGCCATCGATTCCCTTGTCGAGAGAACCCGTGCCAAGGCCATCGTTGAAGGAAAAGGGGAGAACCGATGCCAGCTGAAATACCTTCTACGAGCCGAAGAGGTGGCGGTCGGAGATATCGTCGTGACCTCGGGATTAGATGGAAATTTTCCGAAGGGATTGATGGTGGGTGAAATCAAAAAGGTGGACAAGAAGGGGCACGGTGTTTTCCAATATGCCGAATTGGTGCCCAGCGTGGATATGACGCAATTGGAGGAGGTCTTCGTCATCATGGAACCTCTTCCACCTGCTCCGCTCCAAGAAGAAAAGGGAAAGAAGGGGAAGAAAACCAAAAAATGAGACGGATCATTCTCTCCCTTTTAGTAGGGATTCTTTTTCTCATCCTTCAGACGACATGGTTATCCTCCTTTCCTATTCAAAGGATCAGGCCGGACCTTCTTCTCATCTTTACCCTCTACCTGGCCTTTTTATTTCCGCCGATCTTCGGTGGACTCTTGGCATTCTTGATGGGGTATCTCATGGATTTATTTTCTGGAAACGCATTAGGCTTTTACACCTTCTCCAGGCCCCTTGTTTTTTTTGTTGCACAATTCTTCAAAGAAAGATTTTATCTGGAGGGATTTTCCTTCCAATTCCTTTTTGCCTTCGTCTTTGGTATGTTAGAGGGGATTCTCATCTTCATTCTTATGAACGCCCTTCAACCCCTCTCTCTTGGAAATTTTGTTCCCCTGTTTTTCACTTTTCTCCTTCCCCAATCATTTTTTACGGGTCTTGCCACCCCGCTCCTCTTCTGGTTTTTTCAAAAGGGGTCATTGTTATTATTTCGTCAGCCCGAGAAGGGAATAATGGAGAAGGTATAGATCATGATGGAATTGAACACTCAGAGGATGGAAGACTTCAAAGGAAGGTATAAATACCTTGTGGTCTTTGTTGGTCTGGCTTTTTTCTTAATCTTCATCCGCCTGTGGTCCCTTCAAGTGATCAAAGGAAATGACCTCCGACGGTTGTCTGAGAATAACTGCATTCGACTCCGTGAAAATCCTGCTGATCGAGGAATGCTATTAGATCGAAAGGGGCGTATTTTGGCTCATAATCGTCCCTCCTTTGAAGTCTATCTCGTCCCTGAAGACTTGAAAGCCAATCCAGAAGCCCTTATCAAAGTTGGAGAGATGCTCAATATGACTCAGGACGAGATTGAGGAAAAAATCAAGGCCCAAAAACGGCGTGCACCCTTCAAACCGGTGAAGATAAAATCCGATATCGATTGGAATGAACTGGCCCTCCTCGAATCCAATCGGGTTCATCTGCCAGGACTCATCGTGGATGTCAGACCCAGGAGAGCCTATGATTATGGGGTTCTGGCTTCTCATCTCATCGGTTATCTTGGAGAGGTGGATGAGAATGAATTGAAACAGTCCAAGGAGACTCCCTATCGAATGGGTGCCCTCATTGGAAAATATGGAGTTGAGTATCGGTGGGAAAATGATCTCAGAGGAGTGGATGGAGGCCGGCAGATTGAAGTCGATGCCTTGGGAAGGGAGATCAGACCCCTGGGGATCGTTGAACCCTTTCCAGGGAACAATCTCTTCCTCACCATCGATTTAGACCTCCAGAAAACCGCCGAGGAAGCCTATCAAGATAAAAACGGAGCTCTCGTTGCGATGGATCTGAAAACGGGGCGACTCTTAGCCATGGTGAGCAAGCCTTCTTTCGAACCGGCCCTCTTTGCAAGAAATATTTTACCAGAAGAATGGAAATCTCTCGTGGAGAATCCTCATCACCCTCTTCAAAACAAAGGAATTCAGGGACAATACCCTGCTGGGTCGGTCTTCAAAATCATCACTGCCATCGCGGGTCTGGAATCGGGGATGATTACTCCGAACACACAGTTCATCTGCACAGGGGCCTTCCATTATGGAAATCGGGATTTTCGATGCTGGAAGGAGGGTGGCCATGGAGCGATTAGCCTCCAACGGGCCATCGTTGAATCCTGTGATATCTACTTCTATCAGGCAGGATTGAAGGTAGGGGTGGATCTCATTGCTCATTATGCCAATGAATTTGGTTTAGGAAGGGTGACGGGAATCTCTCTGCCTCATGAGAAACAGGGGACCGTTCCCTCCAGTTCGTGGAAAAAGAAACGTTTTGGAGTTCCATGGTATAGTGGCGAGACCCTTTCCTTTTCCGTAGGTCAGGGATATCTGAATGTGACCCCTCTTCAACTCTTGATGCTCATTTCAGGCGTAGCCAATGGAGGAAAACTCTATCTGCCTCAGGTGGTGGAAAAGGTAGAGAATATCTATGGGGATAGACTAAAGGAGTATCCACCTGTGGAGCTGAGAAGAGCGGACGTTTCAGAGAAAACCTTTCAAATTGTCCAGGAAGCCCTGAGGGGAGCAGTCAATGATCCTCATGGAACAGGTTGGACTTGTGCGCTGAAAGATGTCAAAGTGGCGGGGAAAACGGGTACGGCCCAAGTCGTCAGAATGCCAGAGAACTTTAAGAAGGGAGATATGAATCGGATGCCTCTAAAATTTCGGGATCATGCCTGGTTTGTGGCTTATGCCCCTTTTGAAGATCCTAAAATCTCGATTGCTGTCCTCGTTGAACACGGAGGATTTGGGGCTTCGGCAGCCGCCCCTATTGCTAAGAAAGTCATTGAAAGGTACCTCAACCTGAAACCTTCACCTCCCTTAAAGACGGCGGAAAAGGAAAGCGATTCGGATTATGCAGATTGATCGACGCCTCTTCATTCATTTCGATTGGACTTTATTGGGGATTGTCCTTGCCATTGCCTCGATCGGCATTCTTAACCTCTATAGCGCCACGGCAAAGATAGAGATGCTTGGGACCCCGTTCTACCTCAAACAAATATTTTGGCTGCTGATTGGACTGGTGGTGATGGTGGTGATCGCTTTCATCGAATACCGTTTTTATTCGGATTTTGCTTATATCATTTATTCCATTGCCTTGTTTCTTTTAATCGTCGTATTGGGGTACGGCATCATCACCTCAGGTGCCCAGCGGTGGGTCAAGATTGGGTCCCTCTCTTTTCAACCTTCGGAGTTTGTCAAGATCTCACTCATCTTGGCGATGGCAAAGTTTTTCCATCGACCTCCCCATCGAAAGGGGTATTCGTTGAAACAGCTTCCGTTACCGTTTTTCCTTCTTTTTCTTCCGATGATTTTAATTCTTAAACAACCTGACCTGGGGACAGCCATCATCCTTCTCTTAGTTTTTTTCTCGATCCTGATCTTTGTTAAGATTCGATGGTCCTCCTTGCTGACCATTGGATTGGCCGGAGCAGCCGTCGTGCCGCTCCTTTGGAATTTTCTTAAAGAATACCAGAAGAAGCGAATTATTACCTTCTTTAACCCTGACTTGGATCCACTGGGTGCCGGTTACCATCTCATTCAATCAAAGATTGCTGTGGGATCAGGGGGGATCATTGGAAAAGGCTTTATGAAAGGGACGCAATCGAAATTGGGCTTTCTCCCTGAACAACAGACGGACTTCATCTTCTCAGCTCTGGGAGAGGAGTGGGGTTTGATCGGATCTCTCTTCGTCATAGGGCTCTATTTGGCATTGATCCTGTGGGGGCTTCGCATCGCCGTCCAAGCAAAGGACCGCTTCGGTGCCATCCTTGCTTTCGGTGTGGTGGCCATGCTCTTCTGGCATGTCTTCATCAATATTGGAATGGTGCTGGGGATGATGCCGGTGGTAGGAATTCCTCTTCCCCTTCTCAGTTATGGTGGGTCTTTTATTATTTCCACTCTGATTGGAATTGGTCTTCTCCTGAATGTCAGCATGAGGCGATATCTCTTCTGAAAGTCACTTCGTCATTGAGTCATTGCGTCTTTAAGACACAATGACGCTACGACGCAAAGACGCTTTTAAAAGGGTACGTCATCATCTGGTCCGGGGGGGGCTTCTTGGCTCATCTCAGAATCCTTCTCAACATCGGCGGCTTCAGCAGGGGCTCCGGCCGCTCCTAACATCTGCATTCGTGTTGCCATGATTTCAGTCGTCGACCTTTTGTTTCCATCCTTGTCTTCCCAGGAGCGGGTCCGGAGCCGGCCTTCAATATAGACTTGTTTCCCCTTATTCAAATATTCTCCGCATATCTCAGCTAATCGGCCGAAAGCCACGATCCGGTGCCATTCCGTGATGCTGGTCTTCTCCCCAGATTTGTTCACCCGATTTTCGGTCGTCGCCATCCGAAAATTTGCGACCGTTGTGCCGTTACTTAAATACTTGACCTCTGGGTTTGCGCCCAGATTACCGATGAGGATGACTTTATTCACTCCCGCCATAATGACCTCCTCCTGCCGGAATTGGCAGACAACTTGAATAAAATATCATAATGGATCGTCAATACTTATGTCACCTTATCATTTCTAAAACGCCTTTTCAAGAAGATATTGACGGGGTTAAAAATATATTTTAGTCTTTTGTTAGCTCTTCCATTTGTTGGAGATGGAGATGAAAAGAAGAACCGTTCTTTTGTGGTCGATCATGATGGGAATAGCCACCTTGCTCATTCCTTTCCTTCAGGTTGGGAGGGCTGCCTCTTCCTCCCAGCCGGAATTTCCTTCCTGTAATTCTTTTGGTATTCAAAGATTTCAGGAAAAGAAAGAAGCGCCTGCCTTTTCCCTCAAGAATTTGGATGGGAAACCAATCTCCCTCAGCGACTTCAAAGGGAAGCCGGTCCTCATCACTTTTTGGGCTACCTGGTGTGCTTCCTGTAAAGAGGAGATCCCTTTATTGGAAAAATTCTGTGTTGCGAAGAAGGATCAGTTAGCCATCCTTTTGATTGCCATAGATGGAGAAAGAAAAAGAAAGGTCCAGCAGATCATCAATGAAAATAAGGTTACCCTTCCTGTCCTCTTGCTCTTGAAGGAGAAGGCTATGGACCAATATGGGGTGAGGGGTTGGGTTCCTCAGACATTCCTCATCGATCAAGAAGGGATGTTGGTGGGGAAGATTGTGGGACAAAGGGATTGGTGTTCAGCAGAGGCTTGGTCCTGCATAAAAGAACTATTCAATCTTCGTTGACCCGTTCGACGGCACTAAGCCCCGTCCTTGAGGACGGAGAAGAAAGCGCCGCTCAAGGTCAACCCTGAGCCCTCGGCCTGAGCCCGGGTCGAAGGCAAGCTCCAGCCTTCAGGCGGGAGTGAAGGGTTGACAAATGTCATCATTTTCGTATAATAATCCCTGTTTTTCAATTTGGAGCTGGAGTTTTTTGTGAGATATCTCTATAAGTCAGAAAACATTTCCATCCCACAGAGACTTCTCTTCATCCCCCTGAAAGAGACGATCATCTTCCCTTATGTTGTGGCCCCTCTTCTTTTCCAGTCTGATGAAGCCTTAGCCATCTTGGATAAGGTATTATTGGAAAACAGTCTTATCGGATGCGTCGGCCTACGTGACCCTTATCTGAAGGATCCCCAACCCAAGGATCTCCTTTCCATTGGGACGGTCTGTAAAATTCTCCAATTAGTTAAGCTGCCAAATAGAGGGATGAAGATTCTTGTGGAGGGCCTTTCAAGAGTTTTAATCCAAAACATTACCCGGGAAACCCCTTATTTCAAGGCAGATATCAATGAGATCAACGAACATCAAGAGAGGACCGTCCTTTCTGAAACCCTTGTCCAGAGCATTGGGACCCTTTTTAAGATTTCCCTCTCCGTGGGGAAGCCACTTTCTGAAGAGATATTGAAAACTCTCCACAAGATTGATCATCCAGGGCGACTCGCTGACTTGATCGCTATTACCCTCCATTTGGGGTTGAAGGAACAGCAAGAAATTTTTGAGACCATCGATCCCTTGGAACGATTGAAAAAAGTCTTTCATCATTTCAATCGAGAGATCCAATCCTCCCCGACCAGACCTCATCCCTTGCTCAATCCTGGAAAAGAGGCAGGGAAATTTCAAAAGGATCATCCCCTTCGTCCTCCCCTAAGAGGACAGAGGGAAGTGTCTGAAGAGGATCCTTATTTGGCTGAGATTCATGAACTCGGGGAGAAAGTTCGAAACGCCGGGATGCCCCAAAAAGTAGAGGAGATCGCTCATAAAGAGATCAACCGACTGGAACGGATGAATTCAATTTCCACAGAATACACCGTCTCCAGAACCTATCTCGACTACCTCATCACAATGCCATGGAATAAGAAAACGGTGGACAACCTTGACCTCAGCCGGGCTCAGGTCATCCTCAATGAAGACCATTATGACCTCGAAAAGGTGAAAGAACGCATCTTAGAGTTTTTAGCTGTTAAAAAATTGAAGGATCCCATGAAGGGACCCATTCTCTGTTTTGTTGGCCCCCCTGGCGTGGGCAAGACATCCTTGGGACGCTCCATCGCCCGTGCTCTGGAGAGGAAGTTTATTAGCATCTCATTAGGAGGGGTGAAGGATGAGGCAGAGATCCAGGGGCATCGTCGAACCTATGTGGGAGCTCTCCCATGCCGGATCATTCAAGAGATCAGAAGAACGGAGACCTCCAATCCAGTTTTTATGCTCGATGAGGTGGATAAGATCGGTCAGGACGTCCGGGGAGATCCAGCTTCAGCCCTTCTTGAAACCCTCGATCCAGAGCAGAATTTTTTATTCACCGATCATTATTTAGATGTCCCTTTTGATCTCTCCCATGTCCTGTTCACCACGACGGCCAATACTCTATCGCCGATTCCTCCTGCCTTACTGGATCGGATGGAGGTGATCCATCTGGCAGGATATACCGAGGAGGAGAAGGAGAAGATTGCCTTTCAATTTCTGATTCCCCATCAAAAAGAGGAAAATGGTTTGAAAGACACTCCCCTTTCTTTCACGTCAGAGGCTGTTTACAAGATCATTCGGGAATATACCCGGGAGGCAGGGGTTCGAAATCTTGAAAGAGAGATTGCTACCATCTGTCGAAAGATTGCCAAAGAGGTGGCCATGGGCAATACGCCGAAAGAGATCATTGACGAGATGGCTGTCGAAGACCTTCTAAGCCCACGAAAGTTTTTCCGCGAAGTCGCCCAGGAGAGAGACCGCGTCGGTGTAGCCACAGGACTGGCCTGGACGGAAAATGGAGGAGACATCATCTTCATCGAGACGTCTAAAATGAGAGGGGATAAAGGACTCATTTTGACGGGATCTCTGGGAGAGGTCATGAAGGAATCGGCTCAAACTGCCCTCTCTTATATTCGAACGAATGCCCCCGCGCTCCAAATCCCTGAGAATTTTTATCAGGAATGCGATATTCATATCCATATCCCGGCTGGAGCGACTCCCAAAGACGGACCTTCTGCTGGGATCACCATTGCCACAGCCGTCCTTTCTCTTTTAAAAGAGAAGCCCGTTCCTCATGAGATGGCGATGACCGGTGAGTTGACCTTGAGCGGAAGAGTGCTTCCAGTCGGAGGGATTAAAGAAAAGATCCTGGCTGCCCGTCGGGCTGGGGTGAAGACCGTGATCCTGCCTAAGAAGAACGAGAAGAATCTTGATGATATTCCAGACTATATCAAAAAGGAGATGAACTTCATCTTAGTCGAACATATCCAAGAGGTCCTGGATTTAACTTTACCCTCATGACGAAGAAGTTACAGCCTAGGAGTCATTCCTGTGGAAGCAGAGCCTGCCCCACACTTGATGCGGGGAATCTATATTCTTGATGTAGCTCCCTGTTTTCACAGGGACAGGTCTGGATTCCCGTTTCCACGCCTGCGCGCTGGAGCGCTACGGCGCGCAAGCACGGGAATGACATATTAATTCCGCAATCCGTAATCTACAATCTGCAATCAGGTAAGAATGGCACCTTTCAAATCTGGTTTTATCTCCATCCTGGGAAGACCAAATGTTGGAAAATCGACTCTTTTCAATCGTCTCCTCGGTGATAAAATTGCCATCGTCACCGAAAAGCCTCAGACCACGCGAAACCGAATTCTCGGCATCAAAAATGTGGAAGGAGGTCAGCTTATCTTCCTGGATACTCCGGGGATTCACCAAGGACGATCTGAACTGAACCAACGGATGGTCCGAACAGCCATTGTTTCAGGTCGGGATGCAGATGTCCTCCTTTTTCTCATCGAGGCAACGGCTCCGCATGTAGAAAAGGACCAGCAGATGATAGAATCCTTTAAAGGAAGCGGTGGTGTTCCCTTTCTGGTCATTAATAAAATTGATTTGGTGAAAAGACAAAATCTCCTTCCCATCATGGATCAATATCAAAGACTTCACCCTTTTAAGGAGATCCTTCCCATCTCGGCCATTACTGGAGAAGGGATAGAGATTCTATTAGGTGAAATCCTGAAAGTCCTTCCTGAATCCCCACCTTATTATCCGGAAGACGTGGTCACTGACCAGACCGAGCGCTTTTGGGTCTCTGAAATCATTCGAGAGAAGGTGATCCACCAATGCTATCAAGAGATTCCCTATTCAACAGCTGTCACCATCGAAGAATTTAAAGAGCATCCCGAAAAAAACCTCGTGGTCATTAAGGCAACGATCCATATCGAAAGAGATTCTCAAAAGAAGATCCTCATTGGAAAAGGGGGGCAGAAATTGAAAAAGATCGGAGAGGTTGCCCGGAAAGAAGTGGAGGCTCTCTTGGGGACAAGGGTCTTTTTAGAGTTGTGGGTGAATGTAGAGAAAAATTGGACCCAGGATCCCCGTGCCCTGAATCGGTTGGGATATCCATCGACATTAGGCCATTCCCATTGAGGGGATTCACCTGTGGATGAGAGAGAAACCTTAGGAAGCTATCTTAAGAATCAGAGGGAATCCAAAAAAATCTCAATAAGAGAGGTGGCAAAAAACACAAGGGTGAGGGAACACATCCTCAAGGCCATCGAAGAGGATCAATATCACCTTCTTCCTCCCATCACCTACGTGAAAGGTTTTCTCTTTGCCTATGCCAAATATCTCAGGCTCGATCCCAATGAGGTCCTTCTCCGTTACGAAAGAGTCTTGAAAGGAGAATCTGTTACTCCACCCCCCACTGAACCCCGAAAGCCCAAGGAGAAGATTCCCCCCACTCAACCCCAAAAACCCAAACAGAAGATTTTGTGGAATACAAAACAGACTTGGGTGGTTGGAGGAGTCATCGTGGCGAGCCTCATCGTTTTTTATTTCTTCTTCCCTTATTCTTCTAAACCTCCCGTGGAACCTGTCCCTGAAAAACCTATCATCGAAGAAAAACATCCCATAGCCCCTTCTCCTCCTGTGCCCGTGACCACCCCTGTTCCACCCCTCACTCCTTCTCCTCCCGTCACCGCAACTACTTCTGTTCCAGAAAAAAAACCTTTCTCCCTACAGCTTAAAGCAGTCGAAGAGACATGGGTGAGCCTACAGGTGGACGATCAGCCTGAGAAGGAGATGACCTTCAAACCAGGAGAAGGTATTTCTGTTCACGCATCGAATCGGATTCGCATGATCCTTGGAAATGCGGGTGGTCTTGACCTGGTCTTCAATGGAAAGCCATTGGAGAAATTTGGAAAGGCAGGGGAGGTTCTGACTCTCATCTTTACCTCCCAAGGGGTGGAGGTAAAACATCCAGAAAAACCAAAATCCCCTTAAAAACATAAAAAACAGAATGTCAAATATCAACAGCCTGTTGAAAAAATCTTCTTGATTTCCTTTCTGTCATTCCCACAGAAGTGGGAATCCAGTTTTTTTAACACCTTATGGACTCCCGCTCCCCGCTTTCGCGGGGACAAGTTTACCCCTGAGGAAGCAGGGGCGGGAGTGACGTCATGATCGAGTTTTTTTAACAGGCCATAAAAGCTCAAAGTTCAAAATTTAATATTTAGGTTTTGAAATTTAGATTTATGGGTTTCACCACTCTGAATGTTGTAAGTGGCAATCACCTTAGCCACCAATTTGCCATCCTCATTAATGACCTCCACATCCCCGACGGCTGTTTTGGATCCCTTGTAAATGATCTTGGCTTGTGCCTTCAGTTTCCCTTGGCTGACGGGAGTAAAAAAATTGATCTTGAATTCAATCGTGGTAATTCTATCATTCGGCTTTACCAAACTGATCAAAGCCATGGCTACCGCAGAATCGGCGAGAGAGGCGATGGCTCCTCCATGGACAATCCCATAAGGATGAGTCAGTTTTTTTCTAAATGGCATTTGGATTCTTGACTTTCCTTTTCGGATCTCTAAGACTTCCATTTTCAGAAGTCGGTAATAGGGAGAGCGATTGGTTAACTCCCTCACCTTTTTCAAATATTTCTCTTCATCCATTGAGGAGACCTCCAGCGAGTGATTTGATAGCTGACTAAAATCGATGAAATCATACTCTCTGATTTTAAAAATAGCAATCTGATTCAGCCCTTCCTTATAGGGCATGATCCTGGGGAGTTTTGATCCGACCTGTTCGAGGTCCTTGAACCTTCCAGCCAAAGAGATGAAAGAGATTTCTGGAAAAGCCCAGAAATCCCTTTCATGAATTTTTGAAAAATATGCAATTTTACATGATCAGTTGATCACCCACGAACCATGAAAATGTGACCACCTAATCTCCCCTCCCCCTTGATGGGGGAGGGTGAGGGTGGCCGCCGGCTCAGGCTCCACCCCAGAGGGGCTTCTGCCCCGGAGGGAGAGCCTCTGGCTCGGAGAGGGGTGGACAATTAGGTTTTATCCCCCTCTCCTGTATCCCCTCCCGCCAGGGGAGGGGGAAGTTATTTTCTAGGTAATCAAGAGAGCGTAAAGTAGTTTCTCAAGCTCTCTGGAGGGTTGACTTTTTTTTAAAGGGTGATATAAAGAAATAAAAGTTTCACCGAGGCAGAGAAGACAATGGTTTGGGATCAAGACGGAGATGAAAGGGAGAAGATTCCTTGGAGAGAGATTGATCGAAGAAAAGATCGCAGCCCATACGCTCCCAAAGAAACTCCCAAGGATCAAGTGAGATCTCGTCGTTCCGAATGGGTGATGAAAAAGTATCGAAAGGAGGCCGATAAACTCTTCATGGGGAAGAAAGGAACCAAAAAACATCAAAAGGCCCGTAACGACATCGATCGTTATCATGGCACAGAACAGTTCGAAACAGCGGTCAAGACCTACTTAGATCAATACGGTCTGCCAGAGGACTGGAGCACACTCTTGCTTTTATTGGATTATTCAGATTCTGAGAAGGTTTTACAGGCCCTTGCTGCGATGAAGGGGCTCTATGAAACCAGGAATCCGGTTGAGAAGCAGGGCTTCAAAGCCAAGGTGGACATTTTAGCCATGACCGCCAGTGACAGCGATCTAAGAGATTTTGCGGAAGAGATGCTCAAAACCTTATAACGTCACGCTGTTGCTCCATCGCTCCAAGAATAGCTCTCCATTGCCTTTAGTATCACCATCGGGTGATGGTGGAAACCCCTCGCCTTCAGGCGAAGCTAAATTAGGCGAAATGTGAACAAAGCGAACATGAGCCAATTCGAAAGGCAAACCACCGAATCTTGTCATACCCGCGAAAGCGGGTATCCAGAAATTTTCTTTGGATTTCATTCTGGATTCCTGCTTTCGCAGGAATGACTGAGAAAAGAAAACCAAAAACTAAGTCGACTTGCAGTCGAGCTGTTTTGGGAACCCCTCGCCTTCGAGCCGAGGGAGGATTCAGTTTGAGATTAAGGTGTGACGATTACTCCTATGCGCTAAGCGCTTAGCGTATGTTATTATTTTGGAGGATTTATTTCGGAAGGTTTTTTAAGAGGTTTTAAAAAAAGTACGCCACGCCGTTTTAGGCGCAATCGTTCGAGCCTTTTGACCTCTCCATATTTACCCCGTAAAAAAGCCCTGCCATTTACCCCGTTAGAAAGCCCCTCCGCTTATGGGGGGGTGATGTTAATGAAGATTCAATTCCTTACCTTGTTAGAAAGCAAAGTATTTTCTAACGGGGTAAATGGAGGGGATGACAAAATAGATCTTTTCAGCTCCTTATGGAGGGCGGGGTCAAAACCGTGCCCTTTCTAACGAGGTTTACCGAATCGCCCGCCTCTTCCCATGTAATATACAAAGAAATCTCTAAAATCGGTGTAATCCTTTCTCGAAATCTGTGTAATCAGGAGAGAGTAAAGTGGTCTTTGAAAGCTCTCCTAAGAAAGGGAAGGCTGAAGGTTTTGATGTTTTGATGGGAGAGAGTTCTTGATATGCTTATCCAGAAGGCTCTCGAGCTGGTTTTTATCCCATCCAGTATAAGTCTCTTTGCCCTCCACAATGAAAGTCGGGTAGGTTCGGATCCGATGACGCAGGGATTTATAGATTCCAAGAGGGGATTGAACATCAATCAGTTTAATGAGGAGACGATGCTTATAGAGCCGGGTTAATTCTCGGACCCAGTCCGAAAGTTTCAAATACTCCTCTTTTAAATCTGGAGGGTATTCTTCCATTTCTTTCTGATGAATCTTTTTATCCAGCCCTGTCTGATCGAAGAGGACTTGACAACGGCGGCAGTGATCAAAAAAGGTGACCACTTTGGTGACAATTTCCAGTTGGATGGGTTTCATGATTTTCCTCCAAAAATTTATAGCTAATCATAACCCAAACATCCAGACAATTTCAAATGAAAGGAGGTCTATTTCGAAGGTGAAGTCCAAGGAGGGATTCGGACTACAATTTATAATACATCAATTCGCGGGCGTAGGACTTCACTCTGCTGAGGAGAATATCCTGATCTTTTTTGGGCATCGGTTGGAAAGATTGGGCAATCCGGACATTCATTTCCAATTGTTCGATGGTCTCACAACCGACCACAGCTGTGGAGATAGGTTGGGTCAGGGCAAAACGGAGGAAGTTTTCTGCCGATTCGGTTCCAAAGATTTTGATACAGACCCCTCTCGAGAGGGTCTTCATTCCAAGGATTCCCATTCCTTTTGCTTGGGCTTTGGGTAAGACTTCGCTGAGAAAGGACCAATAGTGAGGTTCCGCTGGATTGACGGGCATCAGCACCGTGTCAAAGGGGAAGAGATCAAGGGCTCTGGAGAGGATCGTTGGGTTCCTGTGCCCGGAAATTCCGATGAATCGAGCCAGTTTATTGCGTTTGGCCGCTTCAAACGCCTTGATCGCCCCTTTCGGCCCAAAGATCACGTCAAGATCTTTGGGAGCCCTGACATCATGAATCATCCAGAGGTCGAGATAGTCAGTTTTCATCGCACTGAGGGTGGTCTCCAGATGTTTCAGCGCGCCATCCCCTGTCCGTTCATGCGACTTGCTGGCAAGGAAGATATCCCTGCGCCTTTCCTTCAGGGCCATTCCGTAATAGGATTCGCTGCCAGAGTAAGCTCGAGCTGATTCAAAATAGGTAACGCCTAAATCAATGGCTCGCCGGATGAGTGACACCGCTTCCTGTTCCCGGCCAAAGGTTCTCAATACACCTTCCCCTCCCAGTCCCAGGATCGTCACCTCCACTCCTGTCTTTCCTAATGGTCTCTTTGGCAAGATGTTCCCATCATTCATCAAAAAATCCACTCCTCATTGGATTTTAGGTATTTTTCATTATCATGAATCGAGGAAGGAATCAATACCCCTTGAAATTATTAGTTCGGAGTGATGAGTTTGCCTGCCTGCCGCAGGCAGGGAGTTTTTAGTTTAAAAATTTTAGACTCCGAACTCCGTAGGGAACGGTTTGAAACCGTTCCCTACATGGAACTTTTTTCCTTAAGGAGAGATTGGTTCGACCAGACGGCGGGTCGTTTCACCCACCATGCACCATATGATGTCTAAAGGAAGATGGGACTCGATCGTGGAATCGAATAGAACACTGATTTTGGGAGGAAATTCCGCGTCCCCTTCCCATAGAATATAAGCAAGAGGAACTTTTGGAAAAACTTCTAAGGCAAATCCCTTATCTCCGTAAAGGATTTCACTCCCCCCCAGCTTCTTACCTATCTTAAGAAAGGCCTCTGGATCCTTTCCGAAA
>Ga0315281_10006096_pt1 | contig 17189 bp, 16 predicted proteins | sample YL17G07_0_MG_FD_204540 | JGI IMG/M metagenome (GOLD analysis project Ga0315281, IMG submission 204540) | Sediment microbial communities from Yellowstone Lake, YNP, Wyoming, USA - YL17G07_0 | ecosystem: Environmental > Aquatic > Freshwater > Lake > Sediment | place: USA: Wyoming | collected...
CAAGACGCTTGGCCTAGAATACGAAGTCCACGTCACCGAGCCCACTGGAGCTGTCCTGTTACAGGAAGAGCTTCTGACACGTATGGCCGCCGGCCAAGAACCAACCGAAGATGAGCTTAAGATAGCCCTCCACGAACGCGCCCAGCTTGGCGGTGTCTCCTAACAACTTGCGGATGAGGTGCAGCGCCCCTCATCCATCCCGACTGGAATTGTACGACATCCAAGACAAGGATCGATCTGCACAGAGCCTTGGTTCAGACAGGGACCACAGACGCCCGCATCACTTGCCGGCGGAGAGAAGAGAGAGATCCGACGTTCAGAACTAATGGAGGACGGAGGAAGGAAACGGGCCAAGAATCGTCAAGCGCAAGAAAAGGAAGTTCCCGGGTTTAAAGGGCAACATGCAACGCTTGCATGACCAACCTAGGAAGAAGGCCACCCAAGAGAGAAGGTGAGGAAATCATGAAAGACGGGCATGAATGGCATGCGATTGGCATTCTTGACCGATACGTGAGTCCGTGGAAGATTGAACGGAACAGACAAGGACACCTGAGAGTCTACCCCTCCCAAGAGAGCGGGGAAGAGGCTGAAACGTTTCTTAACTTCGACAACCTCGGAGAGAAGAACGTCAGCTGGCTCTGGTGCGTCAGGCTGACCACAACCGACCCCGCGATTGTAAGCGAGTACGAGAACGCCCTCAAAAGAAAACGAGAAAGGAAGACAGTCAGAGTTGTGGTCTCGGAAGGGATAGCCGAAGTCGACGAGGATACGCTCCCAGATGGATGGTGCTACGAGATAATTGACGACGACGAAGAGGAAGACGCAGACTAGGAGACACCACGGGCCGCGACCATCGAGGGTCTAATAGACCGACGCAACAAACGTGAGAACTCGCCCGTCAACCATCGGGCTGCTCCAACAAGGGTAAGCCCGCATGTCGTAACACTACTACAAGACCCACGCCAATATCGGAATTTGCTGATTGATCTTCCACCGTCTAATCTTTCTGAAACCATGCCGGAAGCCCGAACGAAAGAAGACTCAGTCTTTCGCTTTAAAGGAGTATCCGCAACCGGTGCATGTTCAACCATGTGGTTTTCGGCGACAGTCAGAAGATGACTGAACTGGACGATGAGAGCATCGACTTAGTAGTGTGCTCGCCTCCCTATTACAATTCCAGCTTAGATTTCCCCGATTTCTACCCGAGCTATCCCGCATTCCTGGAAACAATGCGCAACCATGTTCACGAAACTAAGAGAGTACTCCGTGAAGGTCGCGTGGTAGCTTACGTCGTTGACGACGTACTCATTGACGGCGAGAGATTTCCCATCGTTGCCGACATGACCAAGATACTCTCTGAAGCATTCAGGTATCGCGATAGGATCGTTTGGCAGAAGCCCGACGGCTTTGTCAGGATAAGTAGGAGGAGCGGCGTCTTCATCCAGCATCCTTACCCGCTCTACTTCTACAACGACAACCTGCACGAGACTATCCTCATCTTCCAGAAAAACCGGTTTGACTACAAGAGCGTGCCCCGAGAAGTGATGGACGCATCGAAACTCGACTTGAAGGAATTCCAGGACGGAAAATGGTTTCAGTCCATCTGGCGAATTGTCAATGTACTTCCCAACAGCAACGGAGTCCAGAAGGGCACAGCCGCCTTTCCAGAAGAACTAGTCCGCCGCCTCGTGAAACTCTACTCATTCACGGGTGACGTTGTGTTGGACCCGTTTGCCGGCGGATGCACAACTCTGAAGGTCGCTTCTTGTTTAGGCAGAAACGCAGTAGGGTACGAGCTTGACCTGGGATTGAAAGAAATAATCAAGAAGAGACTAGCGAACCAATCGGACCCCGCAGGTCATCCGGTCGACTTCAAGCTAACTATTCGCGAAGACGCGAAGAACATGAGGATACGATTACAGGAGAGGATAGAAGCCCACCGAAGACAACTGTCGTGCACTAGAAGGTCGTCGCGCGGTAATCGCGGAACTGGCAGCGTACAAGAGGAGGAAGAACAGGCAGGAAGACTTGATGTCCTGGGCGATAACGACGGGGATGTTAGAGCGACGAATAGTACGGGCACTGATGCGCGACGCCGACTGGAAGCAGAAGATGTCGGAACGGCTCCAGCGGATTGACGAGATATGCGGCTAGACCAATGATTCTGAGAAGCCGCCGTCGCCACTCGTGATCGCGTTGAGTTCCATTTGCTTGCGAAGTATCTTCAGCTCATAGGGGTCGGTGATGATTGTGCCTATCCCAAGCTGTTCGAGTGTCTCGCCGCTCTTGTTCATGTCGTCCAGCGTGGAGGCATCCCGCTCGTTCCTCAGTTCGAGATGGACTATAAGTACGGGCCCGAGGATCGTGCGTCGCTCGTCCCTTCCGCGCCTGAGCCTGTCCGCGATGGCTTCCACCAACTCGACATTGAACTTGGAAGCCGCCGTGAATTCCTTGCTCTTTAGGCTGAAGGCTATCTGGCGTGGGACTGCGAGGTTTGCTGGCAGCTGTGCTCGGCACTTGGAACAGTACACTCCGCGTCCTGGGACGAGATCTGCTCCGCAGACTGGACACGTGGGGAGTGGTGGGAAATGCCAGCCGCATTCTGGGCAGTATTTCGCTTCGGGAGGCACCGAGCGCCACTCTTCTTCGCGCTCGCAGAAGACCGGCACCTTGTCTCTGGGATACTTCGCTTTGTACAGTGGATAGAAATCCACTGGGTGTCGGCGGGGCCTCTCTGGCTTTTTCGGGTTCTGCCTCGGTTCGCCTCTTCGGAACTGTGTGCCTTGCGACTCCGGCAGGATAGCGGCCGATCCCTCGTCCGGCGACTCGGCCTGCCTTCGCTCGCTGACCGGTTCGTCTCCTGGGTTGGGAATCGCCCTCCCCACGTGATCCACTGGCAGCAGCTGGACTTCGGATTCGATCGGCGTGTGACCGAAGGCCTCGTTCCTGTCGTCCTTGTTGACGTTTACAACAGCCTTGATCACCGGCACCGACAGCGAGTCCCAGGCGTATGGGTCTCCGATTACTAGTTTGACTGGCCCGCAGACCATTACCATGCTTGGAGGCATCTCCACGTCGGAGCCGGCAAGTCGGCGGACGTACCGTTGTTCAAACATGTACTTCACATTGGAAGCGTCGTTCACGTATCTCTCAAACTCCTCGACGCTTCTCCATCGCTTGACGACCAACTCTTCAGTCCTAGGTGTCAAGCGGAAACGCAGAACGCTAATCATACCACGTCACCCCGTTCTTCCTTTTTGTGGGAATGATAGACAATCAGGCGCAGCGTCCCTCGCGACGCGTCGCACCATCATCTGGTGCCGCCGTCATCTCACTCGTCCGGTAGCGTGTACCACCTCCTGTGCTCCTCCAGTTTCACGTGGTATTCGGGTTCCAGCCTTGTCCTGTGACGCTTCAACGCAGGCCGGCTACGGGATGCCAACCATGCTGAGCTTCATGTAGTGAGTGGCTCACTACAATCATCGGTGACGCCTATTCTGATGTGCTAAAATATAAGCATATCCGACACTGCAAAACCTTAAGCATCCGCGGATCACCGTTTTGATCGTGTGATCCTTGAAGCTACTGCATCTCTCGCCCACGATGATCGAGTTTAGGGAGATAATGGGTAGGAAGCTGGCGCCAGAGATAATCGTCTCACTGTCCGGCGAGAAGCCGATGTCTATGGGAGACCTGTACAAGAAACTACTGCTTCAGGAAGTGTCTTCGTCCTGGGGATCCTTCCAGCAACAGACTGCCTACCTGATACGACGGAAGTTCATTCAAACCAGCTCCGTTGGCAGAAAGAAGTTCCTTGACCTTTCAAAGAAGGGGGACGCCTTCGTCGCTCTCTATCTCGTATGGGCCCAACATCCTGGGCCATCTGAAATCCAGGAAAAGGGAGGGAGGCAAACCAATTCGCAGAGCTGACGAAGCAGCAGTGAACACTTCTCTCAACGGACCCGTGATTGACTAGAGCAATTGGAGGAAGGAAATTGAAGAGTCACGGCAAGACGCTTTGCGCACCTATTGTTCTGTGAAAGGTCAGCAAGCCTTGTTCGGATCTCTCTTGTTCCGACGACACATCACTAGATCTGTGACCGCCGGCTAGTGCGGTCGAATGTGACTGAAGATGCAAGAGGCTCGACACAAGATGTTAATGGAGGTGAGTCGATGAACGGAGAAGCTGCGATAGTACAAGAGGTCGCCAAGAGGAAAGCGAGTATGAAGTGGTGGGAGGCGATAGATGAGAAGATAACGGCTCACGACCGGAAAGATGCAAGAGAGAGGGGGTGCAGGCTCGGGCCGCTGAGTTATCGCAGGCGGTTCGTTTGTCCCTTTTGCGGTAACAAGACCGCTACAGAGACCTTCAGAGACCAGTATTTGGGCCGAGAAGATAAGCGGATTCCATCCATCCACTTCCAATGTCGTCATTGTGGTTGGGGCTTCCTAGCCGGACCGAAGGAGGTCGCGAACGAAATGGCGTCTAACAAGGTGAACTGGGAGAAGAATCGAATGGTGGTGTTCGGAGAGCCCGACATCCAGGCACCCAACATTCGTCCTCTGACGGTTCGCGGCAGAAGGTTCTGGCGCCGCACAGGCCCCACAGGAAGAAATCAGGTGGACGCACATGCAGACTACCAGACTTTGACGCAGGCCGCTACCGCGAGTGCGCAGCAGCACCTAGAGTTAGCCGCGGTGCAGTCGCTGCGGAAGTCGCCACCGCCAAGACAGATGATTATCTTTAGCAAAGTACCGCGCCACCGCAGTTCCTCCGGCTGAGACAACGAATGTTGCTCAGTTCGCTGAATACCAATACGCAGATACATTCAGACTTCGCAAAATACCAGTCGACCAAGAGTTCGGTCCGCTGAAGATAAGACAGAGGTGACAAGTCAGTGACAAAATACAGGAATACAACCGTGAAGGGGTTGATGTCGATGTTGAACAAGCTTCTGGCAAGAGGCATCGTGAAAACAACGACAGAAGTGTGGGTTGTGTCAGGAGAGAAGAAACACGGCGCTCCAAGCGTCGCAACCAAAATTGTAGCAAGAGTCGCAATCTACAAGGGACGCCGGCTCCTGATCCTCAGCCCTCAGCGCAAGCCGCGCTCATAGAGCCGGTAGCCTACCCGCATTGTAGGGGAGCGGAAGGCGGAGGTAGCCGCGCCGCCCCTCCGAGAAACGAGAAAAAAGAGGAGGTGGAAATATGCCGTTAACCTTGTACTTCTCGTCACACGAAGCGGAGGCGGTCACCGCGTCCCTGAGGGAACTGTTCCGAGAATCCGAAATCGTCCTGGTGGAAAACTCCTTCACCGATGGCGCCGACGACCTGAACGAGAACCTCCTCAACGAACTCTCCCAAGGCAGACTGCTCCCCGACGACCTCAGAGAGATCTCGTCGAGAATCGGATACCAACCCTTCCCTGCCTTCGACCACGAACTCAACTCCATGATTCACCGCAGCGGAAAGACCATTGTACTTGAACACCCGCCCGTCGGGGTGGGTGACGCCCTCAAGTACGAGATGCTCATGCGCCAGCAGTTTGGAAACACTCCGGTCAACGAAGCCTGCCGGCAGCTCACGGAGAACCTCGCCAAGCGCGCCGACTACGAAAAGAAGCGCGACGACGCACTGGCCAGACAACTCACTAGCCTGAACCGTCGACACCCAGACTCGAACATCCTCGTCATTAGAGGACAGGCGCACCAGCGTTCCCTCGGAAACGCCTTAGCTGCTCTCGGCACCCCGGCCAGAAGCCTGACCTCGCACAAGCCGATGCTCACCCTGTTCGAAACGGAACCGATGCAGAAGCTGATCGCTGGGGAGAAGCCCAGCCGCAGGGAGCTACTAGCGACCCTCGTCGAGCAAGTCGAGACACGAACCCCGATCTTCAGGCCGACTCAAGCCAACATAGGCACCCTCCGCAACCTGATCGACGGAATGAGCGACCGACAGTGCGAAGAGTACTTGAAGAAGAAGCTGAATCTGACTTGAGTGACTGTAACGGGATTTCCCGACGGGGGCTCTCAAGCCGAGGTTAGATACGTATTGGGCAGGATTTTGAATGAACGTAAGAACGCAAGGCCTGATTGACCAGCTGGTTCTCAAGAACGCGAATGTGTTTGAGTTCGAACTCACCTACGTAACCTAGTTTCTCGTGAGGGCGGATGTTGTGGAGAGCCGAGAGTATCAGTCACGCATTTCAGAGGTCGCATCGGAAGCGAACACGCTCGTCGTCTTGCCAACCGGGCTAGGGAAGACTATGATTGCGATGTTGGTAGCTGAGAAGAGGCTAGGAGGACGGAAAGATGGTAAGGTTGTGGTCCTGGCTCCCACACGGCCGCTGGTGGTTCAGCATCATGCCGCATTCAGCAGCCACTTCACCAACGCTGTCTGCAATCACTTGACTGGTCAGATACCTGCGGAGAAGAGGAAGGAGATCTGGGCTGAGTCCAACTTCATCTTCGCCACGCCGCAAGTCTTAGCGAATGATGTCCGCGCCGGCCGCTATGGACTCTCAGACGTCTGCTTAATGGTGTTCGATGAGGCTCATCGATGCGTCAAAGACTACGACTACACACAACTCGCTCTGAAGTATCAACAGTCAGCGGTGGATCCACTCATTCTTGGGTTGACGGCTTCGCCGGGAGGAGAGAGGGAGCGAATTCAGATGGTCTGTGAGAACCTCTTCATCAAACAAGTTGAAGTCCGGACGGAATATGATGAGGACGTTCAACCCTACGTTCACTCAATCGACGTGGAATGGAAACGTGTTCCAGTGCCTGAAAGCTACCGAGAAGTAAGCCAGCTACTCAGAGGCGTCTACGAGGAGAAACTCCAGAAACTCAAAACCATGAAGGTTCTTCCGAACATTCCGACCGTCCCTAGGAAGCTGCTTCTAGAACTAAGGCAGCAGCTAATCATGCGCCTCCGGAAGAAGCGTTCAGGCTACATCTTCGCTGCGCTAACGCTGCAAGCGCAAGCCATCTCTCTAGTACACGGCATAGAGTTACTGGAAACCCAAGACATAGAGAATCTCAGACAGTACCTCACCCGCATGTCAGAGAACCCGAAGCGAACCATCAAAAGCCTCCTGAAAGACCAGCGAGTTCAAACAGCCATCCAGCTAACAGACAAGATTCACACGCCACACCCGAAACTCAGCGTCCTAACCGACCTGGTTCGCGAACAGTTGAGATTAGCCCCGACCAGTCGTGTCATAGTGTTCACGCAGTATCGGGATTCCGTAGACCGAATCGTATCCACCATGGAACAGCAGGGCGCTCGCCCAGTCCGCTTCGTGGGCCACGCAGCCGGAAAAGGCTCGGCTAGAGGCTTGTCGCAGAATGAGCAACAGCAGACCCTAGAGGATTTCAAATCTGGCAAGTATAACGTTCTCGTAACCACCAGCATAGGCGAGGAAGGCCTGCATATCCCTGACGTTGACTACGTGATCTTCTACGAGGCGGTGCCCTCGGAGATACGAACCATACAACGGCGAGGAAGAACGGGAAGAACCCGGATTGGCAAGGTCACGGTTCTGATGGCGGAGGACACCGTTGACGAAGCCTACTATCACAGCAGCCTCCGCAAAGAACGAAGCATGCACGCAATCCTCAACCGCGTCAGCCAAACCGGAATCAAAACCAGAAGCAGGAAAACAACCCTCCTCGACTACACCTGAATACTCGCCACCAATCCAATTCGAAGCGACAAGCCTCATGATCACCCCTGCCGAGAAGGAACAAGAAACCTGATGGGAGAAACACAATCTCTCTTCCGGCAAACTCGCCTACCGTGCACGCTTCGGAACTAGTCTTCGCCTCTGCCGTTTGAGGCAGCGTTCTCTATTGCTTTGATCAGCTGCAGCTTCACGTACTGCGCGTACGCGTCTGGCGCTAGGCGGTAGCGGTATGTCTCGCCGCGTTCACCCCTGACGATACCACGCCCCCGCAGGAGCGTGATCATGTACCGGAGATAACGTTCCTTCAACCCCGTCCTCTCTTCTAATTCAGCGAGAGAGGGATGTCCAGACCCAATAGCTTTGATTGTAAGGACGAGAGCCCTCTGCGTGCTTGCGTAATGACTTATCGTCCGAGCAACATCTTGCAGTCCCAAATCCAGTCAAAAGATACTTGCAGAGGGGGCATGTAAAGCGGGGCCGACCGTTTTTCCACCCGGCGGGAAATACAGAGAGATTATGTCAACTGGCAAAGGGCCCGGATGAGATGCCTTCAAGTTCCCTCTTTGGTGAGGTCTCAGCCTGACACCTCTCCCGTCCTTTCAAATGACAGAGACACCACGTCAAGCCGTATTTTCCCGTTCAGTACGACGACGCATCCCGGCTATCGCTGAGGTACGAGAAAACTCTGTTTCAGTTTCTTTGATGCCGGCGGCTTTAATGTCTGTTGAAAAGGCTGGGCATGACTACAGTCAACCAGCCCAATCCGCAAGAGACGATCCAACCAAGCACAGTCGTCCGTCCCCGGCGCCTGTCGCCCGTCCCCACTGTGGCGTGGGTTCTGCCGCGACCCAAATTCGATAGGTATCCGGGTGGTTTTCCTAGGCACTTCGAGAAGAAACTGATCACTTTGCTCGGCAATCCTTCTCCCATACTCCATCAATTCGGAGGGATGGGAGAATACGGACTACGAGTTGACTTGAGAGTTACCCACCCGTTAGAGCAGCAGTTTGGTTCTAAGGTAAAATGGAAGCCGCCGGATATTCGAGCCGACGCTCACAACCTCCCATTTCGAGATGACCTGTTCGGCTTAGTCATCGTAGACCCTCCTTACAGCAAAGAGGAGTCCCGTTCCCTTTACGGCACAGGCAAGTTGACTTACAGCCACTATATCCGAGAAGCCGTCAGGGTTTGTAGAACAGGCGGCTATGTTGCGAGTTACAACGTAACGGTTACTCCACGTCCCGATGGAACGATCTTCAGTCAACGAATTCTCTTGGCGGGGAGAGTTTGGCACAAGCTGCGGGCTTGTTGCATCTTCCAAAAAGCGACTGTGCAAGAAGCCAAGTGTTAACACGATGGAGAGAGGGCCAGAACGCCCACGGCTTCACATCTTCACCGCCGATGGAAAGGCACATTGCCCGCTGCCCGCTAGGTAACACGCATGAGCGACGCAGTGCAGTTGTGGCAGCTCGCCCGCATCCGTGGCAGAGTCGAGGAGATGACGGGCGGCCTGGACATCACGATCTATTGCGAGAATGATACCAAATTCCGGATCTGGTACAACCCAGCTGACGATGTCGCGCTTTACGCGAGGGTTGTCTGGAACGAGCAGCTCGAAAGACCGAAGCTCGAAAAAGCCTTTCCGCACGACGTGCTCGCTGCGCTAAACTCGGAAGAAACGAAAGTCAATGTCGACTGCAAGGACGGAAAGACGAAGCCCGAGTGGTTCGGCACGGATCACGACATGCGACCGATTGGCGAGCTCTACTCTTACGTAATGTCTTTCGATCCCTCTGTGAGGCACGAAAAAGATTAGGGGCACCCGAATGTCGGTTCAACTCGTCCACTGCAGCGACATGCACCTGGACAAGAACTTCAACATAGCAAACCTAGCCAGAGCCCAGGAAAGAAAAGATGACCTGAACAAGAACTTCTCCGCCGCAGTCGAATATGCCCTCAAGAACAAACCAGACCTGTTCCTCATCACGGGTGATGTTTTCGATAGGAACTCTCCCAGCAACTCCGCCAGGGTCTTCGTTACCGAGAGGGTGAGACAGCTAAGTGAAGCAGGGATACGAGTCTTCCTCATAGGTGGAAACCATGATGTTCCGAAGTTCGGCAGCCAACATCTCGCTATAGACGTTCTCGCTTCAGCCGGCCTCGCAACGGTCTTCTCAGGATCGGACGCGATTGCGAAACAGATTGTTGAGATTAATGGCAGGAAAGTCTGCGTGGCCGGCAAATCCTATTTCACTCGGTTCGAGAGCGAGAACCCACTCCGCGGCTACAAGATACCGATCGAAGGAGACTACAACATACTGATGATTCATGCCTCTCTTCAGGGCCTAAACGTGGTCTCCTCGATCCCCGAAATGGCTTTTCAGAATCCATTCCGACCTGGAGACATCGCCAAAGGACTGAACTACTTGGCGCTCGGCCACTTCCACAACCATTTCGAGAGAGAACATGAAGGTTGCAGGATTGTGAATCCTGGCTCAATCGAGAGACTGTCTTGGGGGGAGTTGAATGACGAGAAGGGGTTCGTCTGGGCGGAGCTAGACGGCTCCGATGCTTCTCTTGAGTTCATTCGACTTGAGACAAGACCGATGGAGGAGTACACTCTGGATCTGTCCACGAACGGAGATTACCCGCCGAACCTCAAGGACTACCTAATAGAGTACCTGCACAAACAATCGAACCCCGTTAAGCTCGCTCGACTCAATCTCAGAGGACAGATCACCCAAGAACAGTACCGTCAGCTCAAGCTGAACGAGATATACGAAGCGACTAGAGATAGCTTCTTTCACCTCAACGTTCGCCACGGCGAACTGTATGTCGAAGGTTTCGGCAGGGTATTCATGGAGAGAGTGGACAACCCCATCGAAGCCTTCACGAAGAGACTAGACAGTCTGATCTCTGAAGCGAGTAGTGAAGAGAAGAGGCGCCAGCTGGAGCAGGTGAAAGAGCTGGGCAGGAAGTATCTGGAAGAAGCGAGAGCATGATCATACATCGCATTCACGCATCCGGGTTCCAGATTATCGGAGACCCGATCGACCTCGATTTTCCAGATGAAGGTAGAATAGGCATACTCGGCACGAACGAGAGCGGCAAAACAACTCTGCTTGAAGCCATAGAGTACGCGCTCTACGGGCTCAAACGAGGCCGTGCTACGGAGGAGTCCAGAGAGAACATAATCACATGGGGAAAGGAAGAAGCGAAAGTTGAGGTTGAGTTCACATCAGGCCAAGACAGATTCCTACTGAGCCGGACATTCAACAGCAGAGGCACGCACAGGGCCAAGCTTGTTCCGGTAGTGGACGGTCATAAGGACGCCGAAGACGCACTGACAAGCCTGACCGAAATAGAATCCAAGGTTGAGCAAATCACAGGCATGGACAGAGAGTCCTTCACGAAACTCGTCTACATCAAACAGAAGGATCTGGATGCCCTCAAAGAGCTTGTGAAGACCAAGAGGGAACAACTGGTAAACAAAGTAATGGGCATCGAAGTCTTCGACGACGCTGCCAAACATGCCAAGGACGATTCTTCCCAGGCTACCAACGAGATTGAGAAGAAAACAGCGGAACTGACTTCCATACGCGCGAACGCAAAGTCGTACCGGGAGAAACTCGCCACGCGAGACGCGCTCCAGAAGGAAGCGGGAGACCTTGAAACACAGCTGAAGGAGAAGAGGGAAGCTTTGCAGGCCGAGAAATCCACCTTGGCTGCATACGATTGGCTCTTCGCCTTCAACTCAAAGACAGACCTCGTCACATCCAAGAAGCAAGAACGCGAGCGAATACAAATTGACATCAACAGAATAGGACAGTTGAAGCAAGACAAAGCGAGATATGAGGCTGCGGTGAACAAATACAAACCCGAAGTCAGCCGACTCGAGACAGTTCGAGAGAAGATCGTGCGCCTTGAGGATAATCTGGGACAGTCTCAATCAGCTCTCGACAGACTAAACGCGATGCGCAAGGAAGCGACCCTGAGAGCCAACCTGAATGACAAAGAACTTGAACTGGCGGGTCATGATCTGCAGAGAAGGAAAGAACGCGAGCTAATTCAATTTGCGGCGATGCTCGTTCTCTCCGTTACACTAATCGTGGCGGGTGCCCTGACTCAACCGCTCCTCAGCATTCTGGGAATCGTTCCGGTGGCCTTGGCCGTGGCTCTTTACATGAGGTATCGGAGAACGGATAGGATACTGAGCCACGCTGCCGACATTCAAGCTCTGAATAGGCAGATTGGCGACTCCTCACGTCGCGTTCAAGATGCGCACCAGCAAGTCGAACGACTCATGTTAGAGAGCGGTTTCAGGAACCACCAAGACGTGGATCTTGCGCTGACCAAGGCGAACCAGCAGATCACGCAGATGACCGGTCAACCCTCCATACATGGCGTGGAAGCGTTAGCACAGAGTGCTCAGGTTGACCTCAAGAGGCTGGAGGAGTCTGACCCTGGCAAGAGCCTCCGGGAGTTGGATGGCCAGATCAACGAGAACCTGAACGAAGTTCGAGAGTTGGAGAAGACGAGGCCACCGTTGGCGGAGACACTTCATTACGACGCAGGGCAACACAGAGAATATCAGACAAGAGTCGAGCAGCTTCAGACAAGGACAAGCGAACTTGAGAAGGAACACTCGGGGAAGCTGGGAACTGTCACACAACTTGAGAAGGATCTGGAAACGCTCAAGCGGGATTACGATCGCCTTCCCGGCCTTGAGAAGGAGCACGGTGCTCTGCAGGAGAAGAAGACTGTGCTCGATCTTGTTGTCCAGGAGCTTGGTGAAACAAGCAAGAAGCTGAGAAGTCAAGTCATGCCTTACGCCCGTCTGATAATAAATCAGATTCTTCCGATCCTCACAGATGGGAGATATTCCGAGTTCGAGATCACGGAGGATCTGAAGTTCAAGGCACACTCGAACGAGGCCGGCGGGTACAAGGAGAGGGAAGTCTTCAGCGGAGGCACCCAGGATCAGTTTCTCATAGCCCTCCGACTCGCCTTCACCCAGAGCATACTGGATTCGAGGGTTATGGCAGACCGGTACTCCCTGCTGATGGATGAGTGCATCTCGAGCAGTGACGACCAGCGAAAACAGGGAATCTTCGAAGTCCTAGACGCGGTGAAGAAGACTTTCTCGCAGATTTTCGTCATCGCCCATGAAGACATATCGAACCTCACAGATCATCACCTAGTCCTCGCTAGAAGCCGGCGCGGCTACACAGAGATTAGATCCAAGAGCTGGTAACAAGTGATCGAAATCGGCAACTTGGAATCTGCGTTGACCGGACGGATTCCGAAAGGCGAAACTTTCCGCCCGTCGGAAATAGGATTGGATGAGTGTGCGGACACATCACAGAAAGAAGATGTCCCAGACGGCAACGAGACCACCGTCCGCGAAGAGTGGCAGAAAGAAGTCAGACCGCTGACTCCGAAATACCCAGCTGAATCTACTGTAGTCGCCATAGACAGTACAGGTTTCGCCTTAGGATATGTCCCGGACGGCCTCGTGGCCGCCTTGAGAGCGTCGGTTGTCACAAAGCCCGCCGGTGAAGATAGGCACAGGTTGGAACGCTACGGCCCTTACTTGATTGCCGTCACAACCGCCAACAAGGATGAAATCTACAAGACCCTGTACCGAACCGTGTACGGTGAATCGACGAGCTCGGTTCCTGACCTAGCCAACATACTCGACAGAATGCGAAACCTCTTCGAGAGACACTTGGAATTGGAAGTGGCCAAACGCTCACGGGATAGTCTGATACTCCTAGACGGCAGCTTAATTGGAGGCACCGTTGCAAACCCGCGGTTCTTCGTGAAGAAAATCATAGATCATGCTGCTGAAAATGGAAACTCCATAGTCGCCATATCCAAGTCAACAAGGCTTGTACTCCAGCGATCTCGCAGAAGCATTCTGTCTCTCCTGGAAGGGGTCTCTGGGCCTTGCTATGTCGGCGGCATCAAGAATCACATCGAACAGGAGCCAGAGAAATACCTCGGAGACATCTATGTCGCAAGACTCACTCCCCGCGGGGAACCATTTCGCACAGACCTTCCCGACAATGCACCCGAACCTCATGAAGAGCTACTGAACGCACTTTCGGGACTCGCAGGAGACTACGGATACCCCGAAGAACTGAAACTCGCACACATGACCTGCGTTCTCAGCGGCATCGAAATCCTGGAACTTCAGGCCGCCGCAATAGCCTTACATGGATTGGTCACGAAAGAAGAGGTCGACATCAGACCCAAACTTTTCCCACTCTAGTGATTGATTATGTATCTGTTAACGAAACAAGCGGACGACCTATGGGTAATCTTCTCTCCACACGAGACACTAAGGCTCGGAGACACTCTGAAGATTGATGACGTCGTCGCCCAGGTCATTGACATACAATTCGCGGACCTGCCAGGGGTTCTTCAACATATTCTGAGAAGGTCTTTGATTCCGAAGTCAGAGACCGAAGAGCGAATCCAGCCTGAAGTCAAGAGCATTGTGGACTCGTTAGCTGACCAGAAAGTCGCTCTCGCCAAGATAAGGGGAAGAATAGTCGAGGTCGACGACGGTCGCGGAAACAAGACCAAATCGTTCAGAACAGGAATCAGCGAATTCAACCTCAGCCGAGCAAACTCGCAAATAGAGATCATGAGTCAAGACGAGCTTCTGCAGGCGCTAGGTCTCAAGTCGACAGAGACCTCCGAGTTCGCGAATACCCTGTCCACCGAAGCAAAGGGGTACGCCATCCCCGCTGAAAGACTTGGCATAAACCTCATCACCGGCATGAAGGGCTCCGGCAAATCCTACGCCGCCAAGAAAGTCCTCCTTGAACTAATCAAGCGCAGAGTCCTGACACTGGTATTCGACGTCAACGGTGAATACCTGAACCTTTGGAAACGAAGCGAGAACGAACCGAACGAATACATGAACTACATCAGAATACTAACGCCTCACCTACGAACTGCCCAAGCATCAGAACTACCATTCGCTATCCCTCTGAACGAGACATCATATGACGACTTCGCCAAATACTTGAACGTCCAAGAAGGCAGCCCAACATACCAGCACCTGGTCCAATTCTGGAAGCAACAAAGTGGAAAACAGTTCGACCTCAATGACCTAGAAGCATATGTCAGCAACGAGAAGAACGTTCAGAATGAAGCCGTCCGAATTGCTCTCCAAGGCCGAGTGGCCGTGGCTAAGGCATCAGGACTCTTCGGCCCCAGCTCCATCACCAGCCTAATCAAAGAACTCCACGAGTCGGGCGGAGCAATAGTCTTCAACCTCTCCCGCATCAGCGCGTGGGAGAGAGGGATAATCGTCAAGTACGTCCTAGGCAAGCTCAGCGATCTGGGCCATTCTAGGGACATTCGCGCAGTGTCTCTGTTCCTCGAGGAGGCTCAGCTGTACGTTGATCCCGAGAACATGGTCAACATACTAACACGAATGAGACATGTGGGAGTGTTCCCGACTTTCGTTACGAATGACCCAAGAACTCTGCCCGACGAAGTCTTCACGCTGCTAGACAATCTGATTGCGTTCACGTTTCGGAACGAAGATGAGCTAAGGCAGCTCGCAAAATCGGGACTCATAGACACAGGAACCGTGAACGCATTGAAGAACCTGGAGAATAGGCAATGTATTGCGGTAGGCGGCATCACGTCGAACTACCCCATATTCCTTGAAGTAAGACCCCAATCCGGCGTTGTGATGGGTGGAGAATCACGTAGACTCGTTCCGTCATCATAAGGGCGTACGGCCATCGTTTTATCTCTGGGTTGTACCTTAATGGATGACCAGGATCAGGGCGGCAGATCCTATGGTCTCAGTAACCGTGTATGATGGTGGTAACACCATAGGCGGTAACAAGATATTCGTTGAAAATGGGGCGGGCGTTTTCCTTGATTTTGGGATGAACTTTGCCAAGCATGGCATGTTCTTCCAAGAGTTCCTTTCAGAGAGACCCGGCAGAGGTATCCACGATTTAGCTCATCTTGGACTGATCCCAAAACTGAACATATACCGAACCGACATTATCCCTTCAGATATCGAACTCTCACAGTATGCGAAACTGAATGCAAAGGCAATCCTGTTAAGCCATGCTCATCTGGATCACTGCGGAAGCATGGGGTTACTTCAGGAGAATCTCCCTGTTGTTGCTTCAGGCATCAGTGTCTCCATCCTCAAAGCCATCAGAGACACCTCTTCATCTTCAAACATCGGATCAGAAGTATCATATTTTTCGAGAAAATACCCTATCGTAGGCAGTGCCGGACTAGTTCTTGAATCAGATCGGAGCGTGCCCTACGTAAGTCGTGATTTCTACTGTCCCGAAGAGATACCGGATGAACTCCGTGCATTCCATGGTAGAAGACCGGGACAAGACTCCAAGCGAGTAAAACGAATACAACCAGGGAAACTCGACCAGTCTGACCAGCTGAACCTTCCATTCGAGCTGAAAGCGTACGATGTAGACCATTCCATACCCGGCGCAATGGCCTATGTTTTGGAGGGGGATACGACGATTGCCTACACTGGAGACTTCAGACTCCATGGCAAAAGGGGCGAGTTGACAAAGAACTTCATCAGAAACGCGAAGGATGCTTCGATACTTATCATTGAAGGAACCAGGGCAAGCAGGGAAGAGCAGCTGAACGTGACAGAGGATGATGTCTTCAGCAATTGCCTGCAGGCAGTAGAAGAATCAAAGAAACTCGCTGTAGCAGACTTTTCTGCAAAGAACTTTGAGAGGTTATACACGTTCGCTAGGATAGCAGAGAAAACAGGCAGGGAACTTGTGGTCACCGCCAAGGACGCTTACCTACTGCACGCCATTTCATGTGTAGAAGGGAACTGCCCAATTGACAAGGGGGACATGCTAATTTACACGGAACTCAAGAACAGAACAAAAAACAAGTGGGAGTCTGAGATCGTATCGGCGAAGTGGCAGAACTACTACGTGAGTCACAAGCAGATCGCTGACAACTCAGGAGGCTATATACTCTGTTTCTCTCTTTTCGACATGAAACATCTCTTGGACATAAAGCCGGATGGAGGAACCTATGTCTATTCATCCAGTGAGTCGTATTCAGAAGAACAAGATTATGATTTCGTCAAGTTGGGACAATGGCTCGACTTCTTCAAGATGAAGCCTTGTGGTTTCAGCATAGTCGCGAAGGACGGCGCTCCCAGACCAGAATTCACAAAGGGATACCATGCGTCTGGACACGCCTCCATGAGTGATCTGGAGCATGTGATCAGTGAGATAGATCCCGACGTAATCATACCAGTTCATACCGAGAATCCAACCTGGTTCAGCAAGTTCGAACAAACAGTGATTCCTGAAGAAGGAAAGAGCTACGCGTTCTAGACATCCGGAGAAGAAAACAAGCCTCAACATCCAGCACCTGGGCATTCTCGGTCTCGTAACTCTAATGGGGAATTGAGGAGACCTTCATGATCAAACTGACCAAAGAAGACGGACTCAGAAACAAGCAC
>Ga0315281_10006097_pt1 | contig 17188 bp, 20 predicted proteins | sample YL17G07_0_MG_FD_204540 | JGI IMG/M metagenome (GOLD analysis project Ga0315281, IMG submission 204540) | Sediment microbial communities from Yellowstone Lake, YNP, Wyoming, USA - YL17G07_0 | ecosystem: Environmental > Aquatic > Freshwater > Lake > Sediment | place: USA: Wyoming | collected...
GCAGAATACGGCGTCATTCTGAGGGCGCAGCCCGAAGAATCTCATCCTGCCAGGTTGAGGCACGGTGAGATCCTTCGTCGCTTCGCTCCTCAGGATGACATCCGCTGCAATTGCAGAATACGGCGTCATTCTGAGGGCGCAGCCCGAAGAATCTCATCCTGCCAGGTTGAGGCACGGTGAGATCCTTCGTCGCTTCGCTCCTCAGGATGACATCCGCTGCAATTGCAGAATACGGCGTCATTCTGAGGGCGCAGCCCGAAGAATCTCATCCTGCCAGGTTGAGGCACGGTGAGATCCTTCGTCGCTTCGCTCCTCAGGATGACCTCTGCTCGCTCATGGCATCTTGTTCTCAGCGCTATTCCATCACCGGCTTCACGCCCTGCCCGGAGGCCTGCAGCACCGCATCGACGATAGTGTTGTAGCCGGTGCAGCGGCACAGGTTGCCTTCGAGCGCCTTGTTGATGTCCTCGCGCGTGGGCCTGGGATTGCGCTCGAGCAGCGCGGTGGCCGACATCAGCATGCCGGGCGTGCAGAAGCCGCATTGCAGCGCGCCCTGGTCGAGGAACGCCTCCTGGATGGCAGAGAGCTTCTCTCCGTCGGCCAGGCCTTCCACCGTCCGGATCTGCTTGCCGTCGCATTCCACCGCCAGGGTGATGCAGCCCAGCACCGGCCGTCCCTCGAGCAGCACGGTGCATGCGCCGCAGGTGCCCGACTCGCAGCTCGCCTTGGTGCCCGTGAGGCCGATCGTGTCCCGGATCACCTCCACCAGCATGTTGCGCGGCTTGACGGCCACCTCGTGCCACTCGCCGTTCACGCACAGGGAGACGAGGCGCGTCTGCGTCCTGGCGGCAATTCTGCCCTTGGCGTCTTTTGTTACATCCAGCATCACAACCCCCTTCCCACTGATTTCCGTCAGGCCGAAGCACCCGGATTGCGTACGCGCTCGAGCGCCTGCACCAGGGTTCGCCGCAGATACACCCGGATGTTGTCCATCAGGTGGCGCTTGGTGAAACCGTGATGCGGCAGCGGATTGATCTCCTTGCTCGCTTCGGCAGCCGCCCGCGCCAGCCGCTCCTCGTCGAGCACGGCGCCTTTGAGTGAACGCTCCGCGGCCGTTGCCCGCACAGGGCCCTCGCGCACCGCGCCGATGACGATGCGCGCGTCGGCGCAGGTCTTTCCATCCTGCGCGAGCTGCAGCGCGACCGCGATCACGGCCATGCCGAATTCGAGGCCGCCACGCACCGTGGACTTGTGGAAGCCCCAACCGAATCCGCGCGGCGCCGGCGGGATGAACACCGCGCGCAGCAGCTCCGCGTGGCCAAGCTTGAGCGGCTTCAACCCGTTGCCGGTGTAAAGTTCCTCGACGCGGATGCGGCGGCTTCCAGCCTCGCCGAGGATCTCGAGCTGCGCATCCAGGGCGATGAGGGCGGGTGCGATATCGGACATGTACACTGACCAGCAGATATCGCGCCCGTTGCGCGGGAACGGATAGCAGCACTCGCCGCCGCGCTTGAAGCAGGGCGCGACGAACTGATAGTCGTGTTTCTGGTCCAGCTGCATGCAGCGCGTTTCCTGGCACAGGTTGCCGCCTAGCGTGCCCATTTGGCGGATCTGGTTCCCGCCCACGACGTGGGCGCTCTCGGCGAGCATGGGGACTTTGCTCCGCAGGAAGCGCGAGTTCTCCAGACTGGCGAGGCGGGAGAGCGCGTCGATGCGGATGGAGCCATCGGCGAGCAGTTCCGGCTCGCTGGGCTCGATCGCGCTCAGGCTCACGAGCAAGCCCGGCTTGATGTTTTCCATGCGCATGCTGGGCAGAAGGTCGGTGCCGCCGGCCAGTGCGCGGGCGTCGCCCTGCAGACGGGCGAGCAGTGCCACGGCGTCTTCCAGCGTGTCCGCCCGCTCGTAGTCGAAATCGAAAAGGATCATGCGCGGTTCTCCGTTCAGCCGGGATGCCTCGTGCGTCCGGCTACAGCCGTCCCCGCAAAGGCCCGGAAGGGCTCTGCATCGTCGCCGTCCTGAATCGCGCGGCCCGGCGTGAAATCCGCCGGACTTTCTTATAGTTGTTTTTTATAGTTTGTACCTAAAACTATAGGCCCCGGCGGTTGGGGTGTCAACGGGCTTTGCGCACATACTCAACGCCCTCTCACAGCCTCTTTACTACCCCCTTACGGCCCCTTGCGACGCTTTTGCCACCTAGCCACCTCGTGGCCGCTCAGCGACCGAAGGCGCGCGAAATGCGCTGCAGCAGGTCGAGCAGCCGCTCGCGCTCGCCCGGCCGGAGCACGGCGTCCATGGTCCGCTCCTGCCGCTCGATGCGCCGGGTCACGCCCTGCAGCAGCGTGCGCCCTGCGCTTGTCAGTTCCAGCGCGTAGTAGCGGCGGTCGTTCGCGTGGCGCGTGCTCGAGATGAGCCCGCGTTCCATCAGCCCCTTGATCGACAGGGAAAGCGTCGCCTTGTCGAGCTGGTAGATGCGGGTGAGCGTGATCGAGTTGATGCGCGGATTGGCCCTCAGCATGGTCAGCAGGCTGAACTCGCCGGGCGTGACGCCCGTGTTCCGGAGGGTGCGCGAGAGATCGCGGAACACGGCCGATTGCGCCTGCCGCACCTGGTAGCCGATATAGCCGGGTAGCTTGCCGAAATCGACCTCGGCCAGCTCCTGTCCCGCCTTTTGGCTCATCGTGTTCTTGGTGTTCTTCCCGGCTTCGCCGGGGTCGGGGGTTCGCTTACCCGGCATTCCGCAGCCTCAGGAGCTGGCTCACGATGCCGACCGCAACTTCAGCAGGGGTATTGTTGCCGATCTTGTCGCCGAGCGGGCAGACGATACTGTCGATGAATTCGCGTGGCAGGCCATCTGCGGCGAGCTGTCTCCTGACGATGCCCGATTTGGCGTCGCTGCCGATGACACCGAGGTGTGCGATCGGTATTTTTCTATTTTCGATCGCCTTGAGGATAGGCATGTCCGAGCCGTGGCCCATGGTCATCAGGATGACATCGGCGCCCGGGACGATCCGGTCGATGCCGTCGCAATAATGGGTGACGTGGCAGGCTTCCAGCTTGTCGCTGCGCGGCAGCCGTTCCAGCCATTCGGCCCGCGTGTCCACGCACACCACGTGGCAGTCGAGTTCGACCAGGAACCGGCACAGTGTCTGCGCGACATGACCGGCGCCGAAGATCATGATGTTCCACGTGAGTTCCTGCCGGTGCACCTCGAAAAACAGCGCCAGCTCGCCGCCGCAGGTCATTCCGAGGTCCTTCTGCAGGTTGTAGCGCTGAAAGTGGGTGCTCACGGCCTTGGCGCCCGCAACTTTGTCGCCATCAATAAGTTCGAGCGCCTTCTTCTGGCACGTCGCCTCGAGGGTTCCTCCGCCCACCGTCCCGTGCGCAAGGCCCTTCCTGGTGAAGATCGCCCGCGCGCCGGCGATCTGCGGGATGCTGCCGCGCGCATCGACGATGGTGGCGACGCAAAAGGGAATCCTCTCGTGCTGCAGGCTTTCGATTTGTCGGATGAAGCTGCGGTCGAGCATCCAATATCTTTTCGGTTACCTGTTGCCGGGAGGGCAAGGGTCTCGAGTAAGGGTCTCAAGCAAGGGGCTATAGTTTGCGATTCAAACTATATGATTCTGCGGTCGGCGTGTCAACGTCCCGCGCATGTGAATGTCCCGCGCAGGTGAATGTCCCACTCAGGTGAAGCGCAGCCCGAGATCCAGCATCTCGTCCCAGGCATCGCCGCGGGCCACACCCTTGATGATGCGGTCGATGACAGCTGCCTGCGAAAGCGCGCTGGCGATGAAGGCGCCGTCCAGCTTGCGCGCGGCGCGGCCGACCAGGGTCTGGCGCGCATCGCCCCAGACGCGGTTTTCGCGGCAGACCTCGGCCAGTGGCCGCCCGGCGGCGAGCCCCCGCTGCACGCGCGAGATGGCGCGGATTTCCTCGGCCAGGATCCACAGAATGCGCGGCGCGGCCTCGCCTTCGCCGCGCAGGCCTTCGAGCATTCGCGCAAGGCGCGCCTTGTCGCCCGCGAGCATCGCCTCGCCCAACTTGCCCGGGTCGTAGCGCGCCACGTTCAGCACTGCCGCTCGCACCGATTCGAAGTCGAGTTCACCCTGCGGGAAGAGGAGCCCCAGTTTCTGGATCTCCTGATGCGCGGCGAGCAGGTTGCCCTCGACGCTGTCGGCGAGGAACTGCAGCGTGTCCTTGTCGGCGCGCTGCTTGCCGCGCGCGAGACGCGCCGAAATCCATTCGGGCAGCTTCGGTCGCTCGACCGGATAGACGTTCACGACCACGCCGCGGCGCTCGAGCGCGCCGAACCATGCGGAGTTCTGCCCGGCCTTGTCCAGCCGCGGCAGCGAGATGAGCGCGAAGGCGTCTGGCGAGAGCGCCGCGCAGAACCCCTGTATCGCCTCGGCGCCCTCGGTGCCCGGCTTGCCCGTGGGCATGCGCAGCTCGATCAACTGCCGGTCTCCGAACAGCGACATGCTGGCGCCGGCGGCGCCGAGTTCGCCCCACTTGAAGCTGCGATCGGCCAGTAGCACGACCCGCTCGGAGTAGCCCGCGGCACGGGCACGGGCGCGAATGGCATCGGCCGCTTCGAGCGAGAGCAGCGGCTCGTCGCCATGCACCACGTATAGCGGCGCGAGCTGCCGCGAGAGATGGGCGTCGAGCTGCTCGAGGCGCAATTGAGTCATTCGTCGGTGTGGGTCATTCGTCGGTGGGAACCCGCGCCGCCACCAGCCGGCGGAGGATCTGCTGCACCATGTCCGTCTGCATGTCGCGGTACAACAGCGCCTCCTCGGATTCCTTCGCCAGCACCTGGCCCTCGTTGAAGGAGACGTCGCGCGTGATCTGTATCTCGTTTTGCGGTATGTAATTGCGGCCTTTTGGGTCGTACAAGCGGAAACCGACGCGATAGCGCAACTGGAATTCGCGCACGAGGCCACTGGTGTTGAAGGACAGGATCACCTTTTCGCGCACTTCATGGGTGAAGCCGAGGATCGCCTGTGCATCGCTCACACTGTTGGTCAGCTTGGTGTGCGTGCCGGCAACCACGTTGCGCCTGAGCTCGACGACGAGCGGTGAAGCTCCCGGCAGGTAGAGCTTTTCGAACGGCAGGCTTGCCTGCCCGCGCAATTGGAAACCGCAGCCGGTGAGGGCGGCAAACAGCAACGCGGCGACGATCGCTCTAGACCACCACATTGACCAGGCGTCCCGGCACGACCACGATTTTCTTCACCGTCTTGCCCTCGGCGAGGCGCTTGACGGCCTCGTGGCCGAGCGCGAAGCGCTCGAGTTCCTGCGGGCTTGCGCCCGCGGGAACTCGCAGCTTGCCGCGCATTTTCCCGGCAATCTGCAGCACCAGCTCGATCTCGTCCTGCTCCAGCGCTTCGGCGAGCGGCTCGGGCCAAGGCGCGGCGAGGATATCCTCGCCATAGCCCAGCTCCCGCCACAGGTGGTGGCAGACGTGCGGCGTGATGGGCGAAAGCACCCGCAGCAGGATGGAAAGGCCCTCTTCCAGCACCGCCGCGCGTTGCGCGGGGTTGGCGGTCGATCCGGCCGGTGCGCGCTCGAGGGCATTCAGCATCTTCATGCAGGCCGATGCGACGGTGTTGTACTGGAACCGCCCCATGTCGAAGTTCGCCTGCTTCAGATTCAGATGGACTTCGCGCCGAACCCCCGCAAGCCCCACATCCAGGTCCGGGTCCGAAAGATTCGCCCGCGAGCCGCGCCCCGCCTTGATGCTGGCCTCGGCGACGCACGCGAAACTCCACAGCCGGCGCAGGAATCGGTACGAGCCTTCCACGCCCGAGTCCGACCACTCCAGCGTCTGCTCGGGCGGACTGGCGAACATCATGAAAAAACGCGCGGTGTCCGCGCCGTATTCGTCCACCAGCGCCTGCGGATCGACGCCGTTGTTCTTCGACTTGGACATGGTGCCGATGCCGGCGGACTCCACCGGCTGGCCGTCCGAGCGCAGCGTGGCGCCGGTGCGCCGGCCGCTCTCGTCGGTCTGCACGTCCACGTCGGCCGGGTTGAAATAGCTGATGCGGCCTTCGCCGGACTTGCGCAGGAAAATCTCGTTCAGCACCATGCCCTGCGTGAGCAGCTGGGCGAAGGGTTCATCGAACGCGACCAGCCCCAGGTCGCGCATCACCTTGGTCCAGAAACGCGAATACAGCAGGTGCAGGATGGCGTGCTCGATGCCGCCGATGTACTGGTCCACCGGCAGCCAGTATTTCACGCGCTCATCGACCATCGCGTCGCCCGAGTCCGGGCAGGCATAGCGGATGTAGTACCAGGACGAATCCACGAAGGTGTCCATGGTGTCGGTCTCGCGCCGTGCCGGCTTGCCGCATTTGGGGCAGGCGCAGTCGAGGAACGCGCGCGACTTGTTGAGCGGATTGCCCGTGCCATCCGGCACGAGGTCCTCGGGCAGCCTGACCGGCAATTGCTCGTCGGGCACCGGCACCGCGCCACACCCTGCCACGCCGGCTTCGCCGCCACAGTGAATGAGCGGAATCGGCGTGCCCCAGTAGCGCTGGCGCGAAATGCCCCAGTCGCGCAGCCGCCAGGTCACCTGCTTGTCGCCGAGGGACTTCGCGTTGAGGTCGGCGGCGATGGCATCGGTCGCAGCCGCGTAATCCAGTCCGTCGTACTTGCCCGAATTGACGCAGCGCCCGTAGTCCGCGTACCAGGGCTGCCAGGCATCGGTGGAGTAGGGCCGGCCTTCCACGTCGATCACCGGGAGGATGCCGAGCCCATATCTCTTCGCAAAGGCGAAATCGCGCTCGTCGTGCGAGGGCACGCCCATCACCGCGCCTTCGCCATAGCTCATCAGCACGTAGTTGCCCACCCACACTTCCACCTGCTCGCCGGACAGCGGGTGCGAGACAAAAAGGCCCGTGGGCATGCCCTTTTTTTCCATCGCGGCCATGTCCGCCTCCATCACGCTGCCGCGCTTGCACTCCTCGATGAAGGCCGCGAGCTCCGCGTTTCCCCTTCCCACGCGGGCAGCATGTGTCGCCAGCGGATGCTCGGGGGCCACCGCGCAGAAGGTCGCGCCCATCAGCGTGTCCGCGCGGGTGGTGAACACGCGCAGCAGCCGCTGTTCGCCATGCGGCGCCCCATCGAGCGTGTAGGGGAAGGCGATGTTGACGCCATGGCTCTTGCCGATCCAGTTGGCCTGCATGGTTTTCACGCGCTCCGGCCAGCCCGGGAGCGTCTCCAGCGCCGCGAGCAGCTCCTCGGCGCAGGCGGTGATGCGCAAGTAGTACATCGGGATCTCGCGCTTTTCCACCAGAGCCCCGGTGCGCCAGCCACGCCCGTCGATCACCTGCTCGTTGGCGAGCACGGTCTGGTCCACCGGATCCCAGTTCACCGTGCCGGTCTTCTTGTAGGCGAGCCCCTTTTCCAGCATGCGCAGGAACAGCCACTGGTTCCAGCGGTAATAGTCGGGATTGCAGGTTGCCAGTTCGCGCTCCCAGTCGATGGCAAAACCCAGCGAGCGGAGCTGCTTTTTCATGTAGGCGATGTTGTCGTAGGTCCACTTCGCCGGGGGCACGCCGTTCGCCATGGCGGCGTTCTCCGCCGGCAGGCCGAACGCGTCCCAGCCCATCGGCTGCAGGACGTTGTAGCCCCGCATGCGGTGGAAGCGGGTCATCACGTCGCCGATGGTATAGTTGCGCACGTGCCCCATGTGCAGCTTGCCCGAGGGGTAGGGGAACATCGACAGGCAGTAGAACTTCGGGCGCCCGGCCTGTTCGGCGGCGCTGAACGCCCGGGTGCGTTCCCAGTGCTCCTGCGCTTCGCGCTCGACGTGTTCGGGTTGGTACTGGGGCTGCATCGGCGTGGAATCGATCTGCAAAGACGGGAATTATAACCCGCGCGGTAGCGGCTCCGGCCCGCACCCGGGACCTTTGAGCCTTTGGATCGATGCGGAATACCGAGCGTACAGGGTACAGGAGGCGACATGATCACATCTCATTCCTTCAAGAGGCTTTGGGCCGCTTCCGTCACGCTGGTGGCCGCCGCCGCATTGGTGACGATGGCGTCGGGCTCGCCGCCGGCATTCGCGCAACAACCGGCGCCGCGGGCATCGGCCGGCGCACCTGAGGCGTTCGTCGAAGCGGTGCAAATGTCGGCGTGGGTCGAGCGCGACGGCGCGAACATCCCGCTCGCGCCGGGAATGGCGCTGCGCGACCGCGACCGCGTGCGCACCGGCGACAACGCGCGCATCCTGCTGCGCATGGCCGAGGGCAGCGCGGTGAAACTGGGCGAGAAGGGCTCGCTGCTGCTCGACAATATGCGCATGCAGCGCAAGGAGAACGTGTTCGCGGCGACGATGAAAGTCTTCGAGGGCGCGTTCCGCTTCACCACCAACGTGCTGGTGAAATACCGCGGCAGGCGCGAGGTGGAGGTGACCATCTCCGCGGTCACCGCCGGTATTCGCGGCACCGACCTGTGGGGCAAGGCCGCGGCCGACCGCGACATCGTCTGCCTGATCGAAGGCATTATCGAAGTGCGGCGCGGCGCCGACGCGCCTATCATCATGGATCAGCCGCTGATGTTTTACATCGCGCCCAAGAACAAGCCGCCGCTGCCGGTGGCACCGGTCGACCCGAAGCAGCTCGCGCAGTGGGCCACCGAGACCGAGATCCAGGCGGGACGCGGCGCCGCGCGCCAGGGCGGCAAGTGGAAGGTCGTGCTCGCCAGCGTGGATACGCAACTGGAGGCGCTCAAGGTCTATGACGCGGTGCGCGCCGCGGGCTACGCTGCCGAAATCCGCCCGCGCGGGGCGGCGGGCAAGCAAACGTACGCCGTGCGCCTCGCGCAACTTCCGTCGAAAGCCGAGGCGCAGGCGCTAGCCGATTCGCTGCGCGGCAAGATGGGCGTCGCCGAGCCCAAGGTCTCGCAGTAAGCTGCTACCTGAAGAAGCCCTATCCACGGGCATCTTCGGGCTTTCTTGCCCCAAACAATGCGTGCTGCTGCCCTGACTGAACCAACTTAGTCCACTTGGGGTGGCGCCATGTCGCAGTTCAATATCCATGAAGCCAAGACGCACCTTTCGCGCCTGGTCAAGGAGGCGGCGAAGGGCAAGGAAATCGTCATCGCCATCGCGGGCAAGCCCGCCGCGCGGCTGGTGCCGCTCGAAGCCGCGCCCACGAAAAGGCGCAAGCCTGGCCGGCTCAAGGGGAAAATCCGCATTGCCGGCGATTTCGACGCGCCGCTCCCCGACGAGCTGCTGAAGCAGTTCTACAAGGGACCGATCTTCCCGTGAAGATCCTGCTCGACACGCACATCCTGCTGCGGTGGATGGCCGACGATCGACGCCTGCCCAGGCCGGCGCGCCTCGCGCAACTTCCGTCGAAAGCCGAGGCGTAGGCGCTTGCCGATTCGCTGCGCGGGAAGATGGGCTTCACCGAGCCCAAGGTGACGATGTAGCCGGTCAGCGCCCAGGAAACTCTTCTCTTCGACGAGGAGGCGTGCGCCGAAGGCGCGGTGTGGTTGTCCCGAGCGGCGTGCGGCGCAAGTTGGCGAAACTATGGCCAGCCATATCGCGAAAAGTCAAACTATGATTTACGCCCATCAAGGCGGGATGCCGCGTAGGGCCGCGTTCGCGGACACGTACTGATACAGTTCAGGGGACCCGCACTCCCCATACCGCACAGGTTGGCAACTTCATCGATCCCGAGGCGAAGTATCCGGTCATCGTCACCACCTCGCGGCTGCTTTCTACCGGCGTCGACACCCAGACCTGCCGGCTGATTGTCCTGGACCGTGAAGTCGGCTCGATGACCGAATTCAAGCAGATCATCGGCCGTGGCACGCGCGTGCATGAGGACACGCAAAAATATTATTTCACCGTGCTCGATTTTCGCAAGGCGACCAGCCACTTCGCCGATCCCGATTTCGATGGTGCGCCGGTGCAGATCTACGAGCCCGGCGAGCATGACCCGGTCGCGCCGCCCGACGATTTCGCCCCGCCGGAAGACGCCGAGGATCCCATCCCGCCGGAACCCGCTGACGACGAGGACGTACTCATCTACCCCGAACAATCGGACATCAGCATTCGACCCGCTGAAGGTCGTCCGGCAAAGTACTACGTTCAGGGAAAAGAGGTCGCCATTCTCGCCGAGCGCATCGAATACCTCGATGAACACGGCAAGCTCATCACCGAAAGCCTGCGCGACTATTCGAAGAAAACGCTGAAGAAGCAGTTTTCCAGCCTGGATGCGTTCCTCAAGCGATGGAAAAGCGCCGAGCGCAAACAGGCCGTCATTGATGAACTTGCGGCCGAGGGCCTGTTGCTGGCTCCGCTGGCCGACGAAGTGGGCAAGGATCTCGACCCGTTCGACCTGATCTGCCACGTGGCCTTCGACCAGCCGCCGCTGACGCGGCGCGAGCGCGCCGACAATGTGCGTAAGCGCGACATATTCACGAAATACGGCAGCCAGGCGCGCGCCGTCCTCGAAGCCCTGCTGCAGAAATACCAGGATGAAGGCGTTACCGGCCTGGACGATCCGCGCATCCTGAAAATCGCGCCCTTCGACGCCATGGGCACGCCGTTTGAACTGCTCAAGACCTTCGGCGGACGCGACGGTTTTGAAAAAGCCGTCCATGAACTGCAGGCAGCGCTTTATCGGCCCGCGGCTTGACGCGCCCACCTTACCGATATACAGTTCTGGTAAGGTGAAGCAGAAGGAGATCACCACAATGTTCGTCAAGATTACCGCCAAGCGCCAGGTCACATTTCCTGCTCGCGTCCTGGAGGCGCTGGGTGTGAAGCCCGGCGACCGGATCCAGCTCGAGGAAGGGCCTGAGGGTTTTGTCTTGCGCGCGCGGCACATCGACCGGGCGCGCCTGGCGCCGCTGCGTGGCAAACTGCGCCGCGGCAAAGGCACTTTCGATCTCGAAGCCTTCCGTAACGAACCCCATGACCGCACGCTTCGGGATTGATACCTCGATCCTCGTCCGGCTGGCCACCGGCGATCCCGAGGACGGCTTCGAACACAGCGTGCGCAAGTTGACCGCGCTCATCGAGCGCGACGATGCCGAGGTATTCGCGTCGAATCAGGTTATCGGCGAGGCCTATATCGCCCTGCAACATCACTACGGCGTATCCAAACCCGACGCACGCGCCGCGCTAGCCAGCGTGCTAAAGAGCGGTCTGGTAGCGCCGCTGAACGGGGCAGGCGTGTTCGCCGCCTTGGAGGCCGATGCCGGCTGCGGCCTGCTCGACCGCCTGATTGCCGACGACTACCGCCGCGCGGAACTCACCACGCTCACGCTCGACCGCAAGATGGGCGCTCTCCCGCAAGTAAGCCGTCTGTAGCCCATCTTCGGGTATGTGCTCGCCAACGTCCTGCGGTAAATGCACCCAAGGCCGGCCGCCGCAAGGGGAAAGAAGAGGGAGCGCGGTATGAGCCGGACCAATAAATATGGAAAGCAGGGCGGGATGGACGAGCTGATTGCATTGGTCCGGCAACTCGAACAGGTCAAAGCGCAAGCACGGAGGATTGGAATCTTCACCGATGACCGCGAATTGCTGGAATGCCCCAACTGCGGATTGCTGGAGGATGTCATGGCCGATGAACTGCTGGCGACCTATTTTCGAAGAAAGAGGAGCCGGAAGGACTGCGGGCTGCGGTTCAGTCAGGTGGACGAGAACTGCTTTCAATGCCCGTCTTGTGGAACCAAAATACCCGTTTGATATCCGGCGCGGTGGATGCACAGTTCGGGCTGCGGCAGTCGCCTTTTCGGCCCGCTATTTGCGAAGTGACCATCGCCGAGCTTTGGTCCTTTACCCAGTCGCAGAAATGGGGGGACAGGCGAAGGCAGTTGCTGGAAGACACGATAGACCAACTGCTCGTCATCCCGATCTCTCGGCGGGAAATCCGCCGTCGCTGGGCGGAACTGTATTCGCACGCCCGCTCCCGGGGCCTCGCGATCCAGACCGATCACAACGACGTGTGGATTGCCGCTACTACGTATGTGGCCGGGCTGAAATTGATCTCCACTGATGCTACGGCCTTCCTGCCGCTGCGGGGCACTCCGTGGCTTGATGTTGCAGTCATCGACGCCAAGACCGGCATTCTGCTTCCATAACGGAGCGATCGGAAACGTACCCGGACTTGTTGGAAGCACTGCTTCCGGAGAAGAAGTCATACTTTCAATTGCGGATAGCCACGGCTAGCAAGATCAACAGGCACGTTGGCGGATTGGTACTGATACAAATTATTCCTCCTGATTGCAATCGGTCACCGCTATGACACTCGCCGTGCTCAGCGCCTCAACCCGCCTCGGATTGCGTCGCGCTGCGCTGAAAGTTGTTCGTACCCATCTTCCGGGCAATTTCGCGACGCAGAGCGAGCTCGCGGCGGCGCTCGGAATTACGCGGGCCCGGCTGCTCGCACTGAAGAAGGGCCGGGCGGAGCAGTTCAGCCTCGATGCCCTGGTCGAACTGGCGATGCGCCTCGGGCTCAAGGTGCGCATGACCATTACGCGGCCTTATAGTCGCGACGAGTGAGCAGCGGCGCTCAGACCTTGCGCCGTACGGCGTTGAACGCGGCCTTCGCCCGGCGCATGAGTCCCGGATGCAGCACGCCCAGCCTGGGCGTCTGCCCATAAGGCGCGTGCGGCGGCACGCGAAACCATTCCTCGCTGTAGGGCAGCTCCTTCACGCCGCGCAGGTCGAACTTGGTCGGAAAGCTCAGGCCCGAAAGCGCATAGGCCTCGCCGTCGGCCGCGCTGATCAGAAATTCGCCGGAATGCAGTCGGTCGGTTTTCTGCGAGGTTCCATAGGCGACCGCGACATGGGGCTCGCCGTTCACCTCACCCACTTGCAGCACCAGTGCCGGGCGCGGTTTTGGGGCCGGCCCCGGGATTCCCTTCTGCGGGAAACGGCAATACACGATGTCGCCGGGTTCGGGCGGTGGGAAACAGGCCAACGCGGCCAGCCCTAGAACAGGCGCTTCGCCGGCTTGAGCCGCCCTTGCGGCACGAGTTTATCGATCGCCGCGAACTGCTCTCGGGTGAGCGGGCCGTTATCCGCCTCGTAGCGCGGCAGCGTCTGCCTTGCAAGGTTCGCCATCGCGACGTGGATGACCTGGGTTTCGGACAAGCCGAGATTCTCGGCGAGTCTTGTCGCCGTAGCCCGCGAGACGCCGAAGGCGGAATCATTTTCCCGATAGCGCAACAGGATGTCGGTACCGGAGGGTTTGCCGCGTTTGGATGTGGCTTGACGGGTCGACATGGGCTGCTCACCGATTTCGTTTGATATCATTAGTATATCTACTGATCGATGGCGTTGCAAACGCTGCTCGCGGGGTTCGCTGAATGCCGGGTGAGAATCGAGCGGGACGCGTGCTGTAGAATCGCGGTCTTGATTTTGCTTGCCGCACCATGCCGCTCCTCGACAATCTCAATCCCGAACAGCTCGCCGCCGTCACGCTGCCCAACCAGCACGCGCTGATCCTCGCCGGCGCGGGCAGCGGCAAGACGCGCGTGCTCACCACGCGCATCGCCTGGCTGATCTCCACCGGCAACGTGAGCCAGGCGGGCGTGCTCGCGGTCACCTTCACCAACAAGGCCGCGCGCGAGATGCTGACGCGCCTCTCGGCCATGCTGCCGATCAACACGCGCGGGATGTGGGTGGGCACTTTCCACGGCCTGTGCAACCGGCTGCTGCGCGCGCACCACCGCGATGCGGGGCTGCCGCAGCTGTTCCAGATCCTCGATTCGGCCGACCAGTTGTCCGCGGTAAAGCGGGCCTTGAAGAGCATGAATGCCGACGAGGAGCGCTTTCCGCCCAAGCTGGTGCAGTACTTCATCAACGCGGCCAAGGAAGAGGGCAAGCGCGCCAGGGACGTGGAAATCTTCGACGAGCATACGCGCCGGCACGCCGACATCTACGCTGTCTATGACGAGCAGTGCCAGCGCGAGGGGGTGGTCGATTTCGCCGAACTGCTGCTGCGCACCTACGAGCTGCTCGAGCGCAACGAGATCCTGCGCGGGCATTACCGGAGCCGCTTTCGGCATATTCTGGTGGACGAGTTCCAGGACACCAACCGGCTGCAGTACCGTTGGCTCAAGCTGCTCGCCGGGTATGGCGCATCGGGTCCGGAGGCCGGCGTGCAGCCCTCGTCCGTTTTCGGGGTGGGTGATGACGATCAATCGATATACGGCTTTCGCGGAGCGAATGTCGGCAACATGGCCGACTTCGAGCGCGACTTTCGTGTGCAGAACGTAATCCGCCTGGAGCAGAACTACCGGTCGCACGGCCACATTCTGGCCGCCGCCAATGCGCTGATTTCGCACAACCGCAAGCGCCTGGGCAAGAACCTGTGGACCGCGGCGGGCGAGGGCGAGCCGGTGCGCATCTACGAGGCGCAAAGCGACGGCTACGAGGCGGCCTGGATCGTCGAGGAAGTGCAGTCGCTGTTTCGCGAGGGCATCGCGCGCCGCGACATGGCGGTGCTGTACCGCTCGAACGCCCAATCGCGGGTACTGGAGCATGCGCTGTTCTCGGCCGGGATTCCATACCGCGTCTACGGGGGGCTGCGCTTTTTCGAGCGCATGGAAGTCAAGCACGCGCTCGCCTACCTGCGTCTCATCGCGAACACCGAAGACGACGGCGCGTTCCTGCGGGTGGTGAACTTTCCGGTGCGCGGCATCGGCGCGCGCTCCATCGAAGCGCTTCAGGATGCGGCGAAGGCCGGTGGCACGAGCCTGTACGCGGCGGTGCCCAAGGTCGCGGGCAAAGCCGGTGCCACGCTCGCCTCGTTCGTGCGCATGATGGACGCGCTGCGCACCGAGACGCAGAATCTCCCGTTGCCCGAGGTGGTCGAGCACACGCTCGCGAGGAGTGGGCTCATCGAGCACTACCGCGCCGAGCGCGAAGGCGCGGACCGCGTCGAGAACCTGGAGGAGCTCGCGAATGCCGCCGCGGCATTCGTCCAGGAAGAGGAGGCCAGCGACCTCGCCGCTTTTCTCGCGCACGCTTCGCTCGAATCGGGCGAGAACCAGGCGGGTGAGGGTTCCGATGCGCTGCAACTCATGACGGCGCACTCGGCCAAGGGCCTGGAGTTCCACGCGGTTTTCGTCACCGGCCTCGAGGAGGGCCTGTTCCCTCACGAGCAGAGCGTGCTCGAGAACGACGGGCTGGAGGAAGAGCGCCGGCTCATGTACGTCGCGATCACGCGGGCGCGCACGCGGTTGTACCTGTCGTTCGCGCAGACCCGGCTCCTGCACGGGCAGACGCGCTACAACGTCGCTTCGCGCTTCATCGACGAGGTTCCGGCGGGAATCACGCGCTGGCTGACCGCGCGCGTGGGTGCGGGCCGGTTTGACGCTCCATCGTGGCCCGCAGCGGCCGCGACCGTTTCGTCAAAACCGGCGGCTGCCAAGGCATCCCCTTCGGGCTATCGCATCGGCCAGTCGGTGACGCACCCGAAGTTCGGCCAGGGCGTGATCGTCAACACAGAAGGCTCGGGCACGGATGCGCGGCTGCAGATCAACTTCGGCCGGCAGGGCATGAAGTGGCTCGCGCTGGAATACGCGAAGCTGACGCCCGCCTAGCGTCTATTCGAACAACGGCAGCTGGCTTGCACCGACCGATACCGACTGTTCGACCGCCTGCTTGGCGTCCTTGAGCGTAGCGGTCTCCCCGGCGCGCGTTCCGGCTTCCCAGCGGTAGACGCCGTCCCACTCGCCCTTGGGCCCGAGTTTTACGACCCCGATACGCTGTTTTCGGAGCCAATATCCGTGCTGGAAGTAGCCTCGTTCCCAGAACGGCTTCTGTTTTTTTGTTGTGACTTGGATTTTTGTCATAATTTCCGCCGGTGGGGGGTCCCTGCCGCCGATACCTTACTGATCCCGGAGAAGCGGCGCAACTCCGGCTAGAACGTCGCCCCCTGCGCCACCACCCAGTAGCGCGCGAAACGGCCTATCGCCTGCCACGATGCGACCGCGACCCAGTTCAGCTGCAGCCACCCGGCGGCGACGCATAGTGCGTCCCCCGCCAGCGGCAGCCAGGCGAACAGGAGGATAGGCGCGCCATGACGGCGCACGCGCTCCACCTGCTTGAGCGGCTTTTTCCTGGCGATCAGCCGGCCAATCGCGTAGGAGGTGAGGCCGCCCAGCGTATTGCCCAGGGTGGCGATGCCGATCGCCGGCCAGAGCAGGTCCTGGTGCAGCTTCAGCACCGCAAACAGGGCAACCTCCGAACTCAGGGGAATCAGGGTGGCCGCAAGGAAGGTGGCGAGCAGCAGGGACCACAGGCTCGCTTCCGGGGAAAACAACCATTCCATTTGACCTGGAGCATAGAGCGAAACCCCCTGCTCGTGTAGAGTAATGAAAATAATGGAGTTTCCGGCGCGTTCGCGCCAAAGCCGTATTGCCGTCTATGCGTAACGATTACCTCGAAAAGATCCTGAAAGCGCGCGTCTACGATGTGGCGATAGAGACGCCTTTGGATCTCGCGCCCAGTCTTTCGGCGCGGCTGGGGAACACACTCATGCTCAAGCGCGAAGACATGCAGCCGGTGTTCTCGTTCAAATTGCGCGGCGCGTACAACAAAATGGTGCAACTCGCGCCGGCCGCCCTCAAGCGGGGCGTGATTACCTCCTCCGCGGGCAACCATGCGCAGGGCGTGGCCCTGGCGGCGAACAAGCTCGGCTGCCATGCCGTGATCGTGATGCCCGTGACCACGCCGCGCATCAAGGTGGACGCGGTGCATGCGCGCGGCGCCGAAGTGGTGCTCCACGGGGACACTTACTCCGATGCCTACGCGCACGCGCGGCGCCTGGAGAAGCGACGCAAGCTCACCTTCGTGCATCCGTTCGACGACCCCGACGTGATCGCCGGCCAGGGCACGATCGGGATGGAAATCCTGCGCCAGACCACGCGGCCGGTGCACGCGGTGTTCGTCGCCATCGGCGGCGGCGGGCTCATCTCGGGCATCGCCTCCTATATCAAGCGGCTGCAACCAGAGGTCAAGGTGATCGGCGTGGAGCCGGTGGACTGCGATGCCATGGCGCGCTCGCTCAAGGCGGGCCGGCGCGTGGTGCTGGATCACGTGGGCCTGTTCGCCGACGGCGTGGCGGTGAAGCAGGTGGGCGTTGAAACATTCCGCATCTGCCGCCAGCTCGTCGATGACGTGATCCTGGTCGACACCGACGAGATCTGCGCGGCCATC
>Ga0315281_10006098_pt1 | contig 17187 bp, 12 predicted proteins | sample YL17G07_0_MG_FD_204540 | JGI IMG/M metagenome (GOLD analysis project Ga0315281, IMG submission 204540) | Sediment microbial communities from Yellowstone Lake, YNP, Wyoming, USA - YL17G07_0 | ecosystem: Environmental > Aquatic > Freshwater > Lake > Sediment | place: USA: Wyoming | collected...
TGTGATTGTCGAGAATGGCGGCGACATTTTTTTGAAAATAACCAAGGTGCGTAAAATAGGGATCTATTCTGGTAGATTAAAATTGTGGAGGGGATTGAAATTAAGCATAAAACCAAAAGATACGCCCCTGGGCATATGCACTTCTTCCGGCACGGTAGGGCATTCTTTGAGTTTTGGTTGCGCTGATAGTGTTGTAATTTTATCCAGAAATGTGTCTTTAGCTGATGCGGTGGCCACGGCTACCTGCAACCGTATAAAATCCAAACAGGACTTAGAGGCAGCCCTTGCTTTTGCTAAATCAATAAAAGGCATATTGGGAGCGGCTATTATAGTTAAAAATAACCTTATCAGTTGGGGTAAGATTGCATTTGCCCGCTAAAGTTTATGCGGGTTGTCCATAGATATATCCGTTAGTCATGTAGTCATGCCTATTTTTATTCCTTAGTAAAACTTGAACTTTTCTTCTAGAAAGACTATAATCTAAGTTATCCAGATGCGGAAGATCAATATCCTCTACGTGATTACTAAATTAGAATTAGGCGGAGCCCAAAAACAATTACTAAGCCTAATCCTTCATTTAGACAAAAAAAGATTTGAGCCTTTTTTATTTACTGCTCGAGAGGGATTATTAGTTTCAGAGGCTTCATCCATATCCGGGCTAACCTTAAAAAGATCAAGATGTTTGGAGCGTGCGATAAATCCCTTTAAGGATCTTCTGGCCTTAATACAGATTTACTGGTTCATTAAGAAGAATGATATCCAAATCCTCCATACCCATAGTTCCAAAGCAGGAGTTTTGGCTCGCTGTGCAGCAAGGTTAGCCAAAGTAAGAGTTATTATACATACTGTGCATGGGTGGAGTTTTAATGATTATCAGCCAGTTTTATGTCAAAAATTATTCATTTGGCTGGAGAGGTTTATAGGAAGATTCACGGATAAATTTGTTGTTGTCTCTTTACACGATAAACAGAAAGGTTTAAAAAATTGCATTGGCAACGAAGAGAAATACGCCCTTATCCGCTACGGTATTGACTATGCAGAATTCGGCAGAAGAGAGAAAAATATAAGAGAGGAATTAGGAATAAATGCTACGGATTTAGTGGTAGGGATGATTTCTTCTTTTAAAGCTCAGAAGTCCCCACAGGATTTTATAAAGCTCGCCCTTGGCGTTAATCAGATCTTACCCAATGTAAGGTTTATCTTAGTAGGGGATGGAGTGTTACGCAAAAGCATTGAAAGATTGATCCGAAAGTTTACTTTACAACAACACATAATTTTAACTGGCTGGCGCAGAGATATTCCAGATATTTTATCAGCAGCAGATGTGTTTGTGCTTACTTCTCTCTGGGAGGGTTTGCCTGTAGCCGCCTTAGAGGCGTTAGCCTCTGCCAAGCCCGTGGTTGCGACTTATACAGGCGGTATCAGTGAAGTAATTGTTGAAGGGGAGAACGGCTTCTTGGTCTCACCCACAGATATGCAGGGTATGTGCAAAAAATTAACTATTTTATTAAGAAATTCGGGCTTAAGAAAAGCAATGAGTGAAAATGCGAAAGAAGCTTTGACTTCTGATTTTCTTGCCGATACCATGGTAGAGAAAACCCAAGATTTATATAAAGATTTAATCTGTAAAAAGGAGGCAAGCCGTGCTTCTTAATTACCTTCTCATTGTATTAACTGGCTTCTTAACAGGCTCGGCCTTCGGGTTCTTATTAAAAAGAATTAGTTTAAGAAAAAAGGTATTAATGCGTAGCGGAATACCTTTGGTTGGCGGGATATCTATGTGGTTAGGCTTTCTCGCTGCTTGTTTCTCAGGGTTTCTTCTTTATGGAAAATTATCACCACAGATCACAGGCATCCTTATCAGTTCACTTATGATGTTTGTATTTGGAATAATTGATGACACGTATGAGTTATCGATCATCTCTAAGTTTTTAGTGCAAATTCTTGCTACCGGCTTTTTGATCCTTTTTGATATAAGAACTCATATAGTCTATATCCCGGATGTACTTAATATAATTATCACTTTTATTTGGGTTTTGGGAATAACTAATGCCTTTAATCATTTAGATGTGATGGACGGCATTGCGGGAGTTGCTGGAATGATTGTGAGCCTGGCCCTTTTTCTAATCTCTATTTTAAACGGCGATATTAAAAGCGCAATTTTATCTTTAGCCTTAACAGGAACAGTTCTAAGTTTTTTAATCTATAATTTACCTCCGGCAAAGATTTATATGGGGAATTCAGGGAGCCATTTCGTGGGTTTTGTTTTAGCCGCGATTGCGCTGGTGATAAGTTATGCATCACTGGAAAGAAAAGTTGCACTTTTCAGTCCGATGTTAATTCTAGGGCTCCCCATCTTTGATACGGTATTTCTCATTTTGACAAGGATAGGTAAGAAGAAGTTGCCCTTTAAAAAAAGTAACGATCATCTTGCCTTGAGATTTTTAGCCCTTGGCTATTCTAAGAAAAAGGCATTATTGTTTATGTCTGGTTTGGGTTTCTTTTTTGCTCTTTGCGGAGTAATAGTCAGCCGAGTTCCGAACCTTTGGGGCATAATTACGATAGCCTTTGTGGTTTTAGCCAGTTTGGCATTAACTAAAAAGATGGGCAAGATAGCAATAGATAAGTAAGCAGATAATCCTTATTTTGCTTGTCTGATTGTCTTGTCTGGGCGTAGAATAAGAGCTGACTGTGTTTGGTTGCCTTCTATTATTCTATAAAAAGTAGTGATTATGATAAAAGAAATAATTATAAGAAGGAATTTAATACGCGAACTCGTATTGAAGAATTTAAAAATCCGCTATTCAAAATCTCTATTGGGGTTTTTATGGGCCTTTTTATCACCTTTTCTAATAGTATTAATTTTTTATTTAGTCTTTTCTTTGATTTTAAATGTAAAAACAGAAGAGGCACCCTTTATTTTATATCTGATGAGCGGGGTATTCACTTGGCGTTTCTTTCAAGATTCACTTATGTGTTCAATGACCAGCCTTGTGGATAATAAAAATTTAATCAGAGAATCTAATTTTCCGCATTATCTGATACCTCTTTCTATTGTTTTGGCAAATGCAATTGTCTTCCTGCCTTCCCTATTTATATTATTAATTGCATCTCTGGTATCTTTAAAAGGATTACCCATCTTTGTTTTATTTCTACCATTTATACTTGTTATCCATCTGGTCATAAGTATAGGTCTGTCGATTATTTTCTCTGTTTTGTATGTTAAATGGCGGGACATAAAATATATACTAGAGGTGGTATTGTTACTGCTATTTTATTTGACACCAGCTTTTTATTCTATCCGTCTTGTAAAAAGCTCCTTTCCGCCTCCATTATTTGTGCTCTATCTTTATGACCCCTTTGTTTGCATATTGAACCTGTATAGAATCTCGATTTTGAAAGGATTTTATGTCGTGGTTAAAAATGAAATGGGTATCATTTCCATGTTTTTTATAACAGTCGGTGTTGCTATTGCAGTCCTCGGGTTAGTGTATTATCTCTATAGAAAGAACAAAAACAGTATAAATGATTACTTATCCTACTAAAGCTGTTCAAGACAATATACAGCTGAAGGCAATCCTGCTAGATTCTGTTAGTAAAAAATATCCTTTGGTAAAAAACCTTGGCAAGGATATCAATACTGATTTTGAAGATTTCTGGGCACTTAAGGATGCTTCTTTTGAGGTATATAAAGGAGAGATATTAGGTATTATAGGCAGAAACGGTGCTGGAAAGACCACTCTTTTAAACATAATTGCTGGGGTTTTATCTCCCACGCAGGGAACTGTTTCTGTGAACGGTAGGGCGCTAGGATTATTTAATTTAGGCGTAGGATTTCAAGATGAACTTACAGGCAGGGAAAATATTTTTCTTAATGGCGCTATACTCGGGGCTTCTAGAGCGGAGTTAGAGGAAAAATTAGATTCTATAGTAGAATTTTCTGAACTAGGCGATTTTATCAATATGCCATTAGGTAGTTATTCCCAGGGCATGCGTCTTAGATTGGGGTTTAGTATAGTTACTAATTTGGATTTCGATATTTTAGTGATAGATGAAGTTTTAGCAGTGGGCGATGTACTTTTTCAGAATAAATGTTTTCAGAAGTTAATGGATTTTAGGCGTCTAGGTAAAACCTTGATAATAACTACTCAGAGCATGGATTTAATTGAGAGGCTATGCGATAAAGCTTTACTTTTAGACCACGGCCATTTGTTGTTCTATGGCGATACCCTGGGAGGGATAAATAGATATCGCTCTTTGTTAAATACTGAGAAGTTTTTTGTAGGTCCTGTACAAAAGGAAAGAGAACTTATCGAAGATACTAAAAAATGGGCAGATGATATTTCTGGTTGGGGTAGAGAATTAGGAACAAAAGAAGTGATGATAGAATCAGTAGAATTTAGGAATAAATTTGGATGGAGGTCTAATACTATAAAGAGCGGAGAGCCGTTAAACATAAGAGTAGATTTTAATGCCAGAGATAGTGTTAAAGAGCCGCATTTTGGCATCGCTATCTTTAGAAACGATGGCGTATATTGTTATGGTCCTAATACAGCATTCGACGGTTATAGCATTGCTGAATTAAAACCAGGCAAAGGGTATTTTATATTAAATTTTCCTAAATTATTGCTTGCGCCTGGAGAATATCGGATTTCTGTGGCTATATGGGACAAAAATGAAACCCTGGCATTTAATTACCACGAAGGCTATTATAAATTGACCATCATGGGCAATAATAGTACAAATGAGCTTCTAAAATTTTCTTTTAAATTTCCCCTTACAAGGCATTCTTATAAATTACTTCAATTCTTTAAAAGAAATGATAGTTTTCCGGATATTAATCTTTTAAATAATAGATGGGGTGAGTGTATCGAGACCGAAGGGTTAAGGCTAGTGTCGATAAAATTGTTAGATGGATTTAATAAAGAAAAAAATACCTTTATGACTAATGGAACCGTAAAATTAAAAATTGATTTTGATGGTTTGCGAACTTTGGATCATAATTCTTGTTTATGGGTAGGAATTTTTAGAGAAGATGCCATTTACTGCCAGGGGATTGCAGCGCCTTTGCAGAGAATTAAGAATTTTGTCATATCTTTTCCAAAGCTGCCTTTATTGCCGGGCAGCTATAGAATCTCAATTGGCATTTGGGATACAAAAGTAAAGAGGTTTCTTATCTGTCATCACGGTATCTATCCTCTTAAAATAGTTTTTGACCATCGGGATCACGGAACAATTTATTTAAAACACAAATGGCATATCGGAGGACATTAATATGATAAGCGAACTTAAAAATAATCCATCCGTGAGCATAATAATTGTTAACTATAATGGCAAGCGCCTCCTGAAAAACTGCCTTACTTCTTTATATAATTTGGAATATCCTAAAGAGAGTTTTAAAATAAAATTAATAGATAATAATTCAACCGATGGTTCTTTAGAGTATGTGTATAGGCATTTTCATCGCGTAGAAGTATTAAAAAATGATGAAAATAATTACTGTAAAGCCAATAACATAGGGATCAAGAGTTCAAATAGCGAATACATCGCATTATTGAATAACGACACCGCTGTTGATAAAAATTGGTTAAAGGCGCTCGTTGATGCAATACAGCAAGATCAACGAATAGGCTGTGTAGGTAGCAAGATTCTGTTTCCTGATGGTAGAATTCAAAGCACCGGACATTACGAATTTCCCAATTTTCGCTGGGGAGATAGGGGTTTACGCGAGCCGGATGCAGGACAATATGAACTTTCCGAAGAAATGAATAGCTTGTCTGGCTCAGCAGTTTTATTCCGGCGCGATTGTTTAGAAGATGTAGGAGGGTTTGATGAAGACTTTGTCATGTATTTAGAAGACGTGGACATATTTTTAAGATGCAGGCAAAAGGGCTGGAAATTGCTATATGCCCCTGAAAGTATCGCATACCATAAATTCCACGGAACCGCAGACGAAAAAGTTATTCGTTTTTATATAGAACGTAACAGGTTGCTTTTGGTTGCGAAACATTTTCCTAAAGAGCTATACAGGGCCTTGGAAGGGAAAGAGCATTCCTTAAGTCAAGAAGAACTTTTTAAGATACTTCCCGATATATTCTTAAAGCTAATCAGGAATCACCCTGCTACTCTAGTTGAAACGGTACTTAGGGATTTCTTCCTTAGTCTACAGCGGTTATCTAATTTTTCTAAAGATAAAGCAGTGCAAGAGCTGAACAGTATTTTGGGTGAGGAAAAGAAAAGGATAGCTCAATTTTCAAAAGATACAGCCAAGAGATCGAAAGAGTTATCAGAACACATCAACCAATTACAGGAAAAAATAAAACAGTTAGAGATAGAAAGGGCAAGGTTAACCGAGATTTCCAATTACAAGGTTACTTTAGAAACAGCATTGAATGAGAAAAATAGAGAGCTCGAAAATCTTAAATCTCAATCTACTGATATGCTGCGTAAATTGGATTCTTTGCAATTAGAATCAGCACACCGTAGTGAGATATTGCAAGAAATGGAAAAACAGCGCAATACCCTCCTAACCGAAAGTCATAACCGTTCAGAACACATCAACCAATTACAGGAAAAAATAAAACAGTTAGAGATAGAAAAACAAAGAATATCAATTGAAAAAGAATCTGAAAAGCAAGAGATTAAATTAGAATTAGAAAAGAAGGTAATTACGCTAGAACAAAAAATAGCAGAAGTACAATATAAACTCCAGGATAGAATACAGGCCCTGGTTTCACTTGAACGGATAATTACAGAGAAGAATTCTCAAATAGAGTTTATGTCTCAGGAGCTCAAAGATAAAATAAGAATTATACAAGAAAAGGTTACATTCATAAATAGAATATTTAATTCGCGTACTTACCGTTATCTAGCTATTCCTCTATGGCGCATCCTGGATGCGATCAAATTAACATTCGACCTAAGAATAGAGGAAAAAAGACAGAAGACAGTTTTGGTAATAAAGCCGTTTTACGTAACAGCAGAATCTACAGAGAATTCTCTCAAGGAATTACGCAATATATTCCAAGATGCAAAGATTATTTTACTTGCTAATGTATTTAAACCAGATTACGATCACCTCGTTAATAATAAAGATGTGGATGAAAAAGTATTATATAGTCCTAATTACACCAAGCTTACTAAAGTACGCTTATTAAAACTATTAATCAGATTAAACTCGCGGCCCTTGGATGAAGCCATTGTTTTAATTGACCAACCGATTTATCAAGGTTACAGGAAAGGTAAGCTCCTTGCTTTTCTTTCGGGAGCAAATTCTATAAAGTCATATTTTGTAAACACAAAGACTTTCTCAACCCTATCGTTAAGCATTGCCAATTCAATCAAAATAATAATCTCTTGGATAAAGAATACCATTGTTTTTTATGGTTTAATCATATTTTTTATTATATTTATAATAATGCCAATTAAGATTAAAAAAATATTCTCCAGATGAATATCCTTTTCCTCTCAAAAGATTACCCTCCCCATCTTATAGGGGGAGTGGGTGTTTATATATCTGAGATATCAAAATTACTTGCGAGGATGGGGCATAATGTTTATGTGATTACAAAAGGAGAGGATGTTTCGCTTGAATATACTGACAACGGAGTTCATATATATAGGGTTAAACCCAAAAGACTGAAGATATGGGATAACCTAAGAACCAAGATAGGAGGCATATTAGAGCGTCTCGAATACAGTCTAGCGGTTTCTGAAAAGATAGCAGAGTTACTAAAATACTTTTCTATTGACATAGTTGAGACATGCGAAGCGCGCGCAGAAGGTTTCTGGTATTATCTTTTCAGAAAGAATCCCCCCCTTATAATAAAACTCCATACGCCAGAAACAGTAGCTTTTAAGTTGGATCATACCCCTCAAACCTTGGATTACTATTTAATAAAGTTATTGGAAGAATTCTGGCTAAATAAAGCGGCTCAAAAAATAGGGCTTAGTGAAGAAGTTGTTAAATTGACCGCACGCCATTTTTCTATGAAGATTAAGAATATTCCATTGGTTCCCAACCCTATAGACATAGAACTATTTAAGCCATCTTATGTCGGAAACGATAAAGATGAGTTAATCATACTATATGTGGGTAGATTAGAATTCCGCAAAGGTGTTCATACCCTTATTCGGGCCTTCTGCTATGTGCAAGAGCAATTACCAGAAGCCAAACTTACATTTATTGGTGCGGATTGCGGAATGAAATCATATTTACTAAATAAAACATGCCAACTTGAACATCCTGAGAATGTAACCTTTATGGAACATATCCCACGCAATAATTTAATAGAATATTATCAAAAAAGCACAATTTGTGTTGTTCCTTCTATATGGGAAAATTATCCTTACGTCTGCCTTGAGGCAATGGCCTGCGGGAAACCTGTAATTGCTAGCGACATAGGTGGATTAAAAACTATAATAACCAATAGAGTTAATGGATTCTTGGTTCCACCAGGCAGTTCTAAAAGTTTAAGTGAAGCAATCGTTCTCTTATTAGAGGACAAAAGATTAAGACAAACCTTAGGTAGTAATGCACGCAAGTCAATAGAGCAAAACTATGCTCCTGAAAAGATAGCCCAAAAAACATTAAATATATATCAAGATATATTAAAAAAGAAATGAAATACCCTTCAATAGTTGTTTTATTTACAAGTTATCGCTGTAATGCGCGCTGTATTATGTGCTCTGCCTGGCAGAAAAAAATTCCCCATCCAGAATTAAGTCTTGAAGATATCAAGCATATTTTTTCCGATACAATTTTGACTAGATCTGTTGAGACAATAAATATAACAGGCGGAGAACCTACCCTGCGAGACGACTTAGTAGAGATCGTGAAAATTTTAACAGATAGATGCATTAATCTTAAAAGAATTGATATATCAACTAACGGTATAGACAACTTTAAGGTTATCGATCAAATAGAACAGTTACTGGCGTATATTTTGCAAACAGAAATCAGGCTTACTGTATCAGTATCTGTTGATGGTGTGGGAGATACCCATGATGTTGTTCGGGGTATCCCTGGTGCTTTTGATAAGGTGGATAAAACCATAGACGACCTTAAAGAGCTTATGATTCTTTATCCCACATTTTCTGCGGGTATGAATGCCACTGTTAATAAAGTGAATTATAATAATCTAAATAGTATTTTGGATTATAGTATCAAAAAAGGGTTAGGGACAAATTTTACCTTAGCTGCGATTTCGGAGATAGGTGTTGAGAGCGCATTACTAAGAGATAACTTTGAATTGGGATGCGAAGAAAAAAAAGAAATTTTAACATTCATAAAATATCTCTTAAGCCAGAACCAGCTAAATTCTCTCTATGGAGAATTTTTGTTACATTGGCTTAAAGCCGGAGAACGTAAAGGACCTTGTGCTTTTAGGCGAGGAAAAGCTATTTTGTGCGAGCCAGACGGTTCAGTATATCTATGCGGTAATTTTAGAGAATTCAGAATAGGTAATTTGCTTCATCAATCATTTGAGCAGATTATAAATTATCGCAATAACTTTCTAAATTTTTATGAAATAAAATGCAAAAGTTGTAATAGCAACTGCTATATAGATGCCGCTTAACATTATATCCCATATAAGAATTTTATATTACATTTGAGGCAGAGCCTCTAAAGAAAAATTTGGAGTTATCAAGTAAATGAAAATTACACTTGTGCAGTGTCCAGCGTGGACAAGTGAAAGTCCGCCTTATGCCTTAGCCTTATTGGCGGCAGTGTTAAAAAAAAATGGACACGAAGTAACTTGCTTCGATTTTAATATTGAAGTATTCAGATATTGTCGGGAGCAAGCCAAGCAAAATAATTCAATAATCGACAATGAATCGTGGCAAATGGATTTTCGGGGACAGGTTTGGTATGAAAAGGATAATGTTACAGGGTTCATAAATAAAAATGAAATTTATATAAATAAACTTATAGAATTAGTTGCCAATGCCCCTTCGCAAATTATTGGCTTTTCTGTTCAGAGCACTTCAAAATTTTTTTCCCTTGAAGTCGCCCGCAGAATAAAAGAAAGAAGCAGAAATAAAATAATCGTCTTTGGCGGCCCCCTATGCTTTAGAAACTGTTATGGGGTGGACATATTAAATGACTTTCGATTTTTAGACTTTGTTTGTTTGGGAGAAGGAGAAAGATCCTTTCTTCGTTTGATAAATATTATAGGGAAAAACGGATATATTGAATCCTTTCCAGGATTTGGGTACCGCTTAGAAGATGGCAACATAAAAGACGGAGGAGATGACTCTCTTCTAAAAAACTTAGACGATCTCCCTTTTGCTGAATATTCTCCATTTAATTTAGAAAAATATACAAAGAAGCTATTGCCAATTTCTACGAGCAGGGGTTGCATAAATAGGTGCAGTTTTTGCAGCGAAAGCACTCATTGGCAGAAGTATCGCATGAGGAGTGCAAGAAATATTTTTCAAGAAATAAAATATCAATTGGATAGAAACCCAGAGATAGAAATGTTTTGGTTTAACGATTCTTTAATCAACGGTGATATAAGGATGTTAAATGAACTCTGCGATTTGTTGATTTCTAATAGAATTAAGATTAAATGGGGCGGGCAAGGGATGATTCGCAGAGAAATGAATAAAGATTTTTTACAAAAAATGAAATTGGCAGGCTGTGAAGTTATAAGTTACGGAGTAGAAAATGGCAGCGGGAAGATATTGAGATTAATGAAAAAATTTTATACACCGGAGTTGTCTAAAAAGGTAATACGCGATACTTATGAGGTAGGGATAAATGTTATTTTTAACATAATAATCGGTTTCCCAGGAGAAACTGAAGTTGAATTTCAGGAGACAAAGGATTTTGTAGAGTGCTGTAAACAATATGCTGCACATATAGAATTGGTTACATTGCTTTTATTAAAGGGTTCTTATATTTATGATCATCTAGATGAATTTGATATCTCTCCTATAGATTATAATGATCAATTAAAATGGAAGACGAATGATAATAAAAATACTTATGATATCCGTAAGAAGAGATTAGAAGAATTAAAAGAGTTAATAGCTCAGAAAATATTTTAAAGTATATTAAATGAAAGTCACATTAGTTATCTGTCCGCAAGTTAATCCAGATAAACCTCCGTTGTCTCTAGCTTATTTAACAGCTTATTTAACCGAAAGGAATATAGATGTATCCTGTTTAGATTTTAATATTGATTTATATTCTAATTCCAACATTGAAAAGAAGAAATTTTGGAATTCAGCAATGGATGGTGAATGGTTACATGAAGGTAGATATAACTCTTTGAATTTAATAGATGACTCGGTTGTGCAAAACTGGTTAGAAGAGATAGAAAAATTCTCGCCTCAAATAGTAGGATTTAGCTTGCTATCTACCAATTACTATTCTACATTGAAGTTAATAATGAAGCTGAAAGCCAGAGATAATAAAGTAAAAATTGTTATTGGTGGGCCGGAAGCCTATAGGTTATTTGGGATAGGATATCTTGATATATTGAATTATTCAGATGCATTGATATTGGGAGAGGGGGAGGAGATTTTTTATAATTTAATTTCTAGCATAAAAAATAACGGAGAGATAACCCCCGGGAAAGGAATACTAATAAAAAAGAATGACATCTTGTTAGGTGGTGATAATTTTAATTTAATTGAAGATATGGACGATATCCTTTTCCCTGAGTATTCCAAGTTTTATCTATCTGAGTATAAAGAGAGAGGACAACTACCACTCGTTTTTAGTAGAGGGTGCATTGGAAGATGTGTTTTCTGCTTTGAAAAGGCGTATTGGAAGAAATTTAGGTGCAGAAGCGTAGGTAATGTTATTGAAGAAATAAAACATATTAAAGATAAATATAAAATTTGGTGTTTTGCGCTAAACGATTCTCTTATAAATGGGAATATGAAGTTTCTATCTGGGTTTTGCGATAGGGTTATATCTGAAAATATTAAAATATCTTGGTGGGGAATGGCCAGAGTCAATAACCAAATGACCGAACAGTTTCTTAATAAAATGGTAAAAGCAGGGTGTGTGCAAATTGCATACGGCGTAGAAAGTGGTTCGCAGAGAGTATTATATTCGATGCATAAAAATTACGATGTCGATATGATGGACAAAGTATTATTTAATACCTACAAGGCGGGAATAAAACCAGGAATTAATTTGATGTTAGGATTTCCCGGAGAGGAAGAAGAAGATTTTCAGGCAACCTGTGAGTTCGTGAAGAGAAATTCGCGGTATGTCTCTTATGTGAATATATCTACACTAGGCATAGAGCCGTTTACAGAGATATATATTAATAGGATAGCAATGGGCATAGATTTTAAGGATAGTGTTAATTGGCGGACGTTAGATGGTAAGAATAATTACGAAATCAGATTAGAACGTGCACAGATATTATCTAAAGTTGTCAACGAATACGTTGGGAAGATATAAGGATTAATTTAAAATGCACCAATATCGCTATTGAATTTACAGATTGGTGTAATATGCATTATATAATGCGCAATTAGCATATTACGCCTAATTTTATACAAGAGGTCAATTTTAATAATAATTTCTTAAATAAAATAACAATGTCAAAAATACCATCAAAATTTTTAATAATAGTTTTTATTTTAGTAATTATCCTTATATCTTATATCGTGCCGACTCATTTTTATACTGTTGACTGTGCTGAAATACTTGCGGTTGCAAAGTACACTTATTCTAATCCGCAGCTGCTTTTTTCAAAACCAATAACATACACTAAGCCTTATGATATTGAGAGTAGCGAAAATCAGTTCCGTTTCTTAGAGAGATTAATACCAACTTTAATATACTTAGCGGGTAAGAAAAACTTAATAATTTTTCACGTCTCTTTAGTCATATTATTTATTGGAACAAGTATTTATATTTATAAGCTTAGTAAATTATTATCAAATAAATACGGCGGGATTATTTCGTCATTACTTTTTTTAACTTCTCCTATAACATTATATGTTATTACCGATATTGGCTATATTGCAACATGGATGGAAAGTTTTTTTATAGTATCTGGTATTTTTTATTCTTTGCAAGCTTTGGAAAAAAACAGAATAGATTATTTAGTAAGAGGGCTTCTTTTTGGTATATTCGCCTATTTATCTAAAGAGCCGTCACGGTTTATCTTTCCAATGATTTTATTAAGTTTCCTCATATTAAAATATCGTCGCAAATTAATTAATAATAAACTTGCTATATTTATAATTATATTTTCTCTTATCAGTTTGTTTTTATTGATTGGAACCCCTTTTTTTATAATCCACTTTACATATATCGAAGCTAAATGGAGTGAGCTTATATTAGGAGCTGTTAAATTCAATATGACTTATTATTGGACTAATTGGCTAAATAATTATAAGTTTACTTTGATTACGTTAGTTTTATTATCCTTATTTTTATATAAAAATGGGATTATTGCATCTTTTATATGGTTAATAATTGCATTTGTTCCTACGTTATTTTGGATATATGCTTCTGAGCGCTTTATTTACCCCGCATTTATTGCTCTATGTATTTTTGTAGGGGCTTCTAGTTCATCTTTTATAATTTGGGTTAGAGAGAGAAACCATAATAATCTAATTTTTCTAAGAAGAAAATTAATTGTTTTGCTACTATTTTTATTACTTATTATGGAAATGGGAATGACCACGTGGCTAAATCTTAAAAACATAAATAAACTAATTCTGTTGTCTAAACAGAAATTAAAAAAGACACAGTTAGTTATAGAACGCATAAAAAATAACCCTCAACATACTAAAATTATTATTGCTTCAGGAGAATTGGCATATAGCTATTATACTTTGATGAGAGATTTTTTAGGACGCTATGATATACACATAGATCGTTTAAATGAGAAAAACCTAAATCTATTAAAAAATCAGGGATTAATCGGAGATAATTTAATAAAAAATTCAGATTTTGAAAATGACTTAGAATCTTGGGATACTAACATAAAAGGTATCATTAGCCCCGGTATCCACGGTAAAGCATTAAGAGTAGAGTACGAAGGGAAACCGGAGAATTTTTGTCATATCAGTCAAACTATCCCCGTTAAAAAAGGTGCAGATTATATTTTTGGAGGCTTAATTAAAATGCAAAATCTTTTGTTCTTTGGTTGTATTGAAGTACAAAGTTTTCAGGGCTGGAAAGAAGGATGCTGGAGAACATTAGTATGGCATAATGATAAAAATTGGTTTTACGATACCGGACATTTTAATTCAGGGAATGATGGACTAATACGTTTCTTCCCAATTAGGATCCCTATATTTATGCAGGGCGAGATGTTGGTAGATGATATATTCTTATGTGAAATCTATAAACAAAATAAAATAGACAATATTTACTTAGAGTACGATTACGATTTATAAGATATTATTTTTAGTGAATGCTAATGAATATCTGCCTTATTTCTCGGGAATATCCACTTGATACTGCATGGGGTGGAATCGGAACATACACCTACAATTTAGCAAATGGGTTGGCTGCGGCAGGGCAAAATATCCATGTAATCTGTCAGAGCCTAGATGTTGATAGAGAATATATAGATAATGGTATATATGTACATAAGATATCGCATAAATCCGTATTTCCTTTTAAGGGGAGGCTAAGGGAATTTGGTTTGCGTTGGGAGTATAGCCAGAGCGCGTATAATAAATTAAGAGAAGTTATAGATAAATACAATATCGATATAGTAGAGGCGCCTAATCTTTCAGGTGAAGGATTTATCTATAGTTTTCATAAGAAAACGCCTTTGGTTACACGCTTGCACACCCATTATTCTGAAGTAGTGAATTTTTTGGGATGGAATAAAAGTTTAGATAGGAGTTTAAGTTGCTGGTTTGAAAACATAGCCGTATTACGCAGTGATTTAATTATATGTTCTACAAAGGCACATGCAGAATCAGTATCTAGAGAAATAGGCCTAAATTCAAAGAAAATAAAGATAATTCCTCTGGGAGTCTCTATCCCTGAAATTAGCGAAGAAAGACAAAAAAACTCTAGTCCTGTTGTTCTTTTTGTAGGCAGACTTGAGAAAAGAAAGGGCATTCATATACTCATTAAAGCCATTCCTTATATCTTAAAAGAAGTCCCCAATACTACTTTTTTTATAATAGGCAGAGACAGCTTTATCAAGGATGAAGAAGTCAGTTTTTTCGGTTCAAAAGAGCAATCATATAAAGAGCAGCTGGTTAAAATGCTTCCTGCTGAGTGTAAGGACAAGGTGCAATTTTTAGGTTACGTTTCGTCCGAAGAGTTAGGCAGATATTATAGAATGTGCGATTTGTTTGTTGCGCCCTCTCTTTATGAGTCATTTGGTTTTATCTACATTGAGGCGATGTCTTACGCAAAGCCGGTTATAGGATGCAGTGTGGGAGGGGTACCCGAAGTTATAAAAGATGGCTTAACTGGTATTTTAGTGCCACCTGCAGATATACAAAGGTTAGCAGATGAAATTATAAGCTTGTTGAAAGACGTCGATCGCGCTAAAAAAATAGGAAATTTAGCTCGTGCATATGTTGAAGAGCATTTTAGCAGAGATATCATGGTTCGAAATACCATTGATGCTTATCTAGAAATTTATAAGAAGAAGAATTATAAATATATATAACTAATAAAAATTACCTCAAGGTGATGAAGATATTTAAAGTGGTTCACAGTTTTGTCCCCTATAATATGGCTGGGACCGAAGTATATACCTATACATTATCGAAAGAACTAGCAAAAAGAAACGAAGTATTTGTATTCTTTAGGATTAATAAACCCGCAGAAAAAGAATATGCTTTAACGTATAATAACCTTGAAGGTCTGAAAACTTATGCTATAAACCATACACTTAATCAATGTAGCTCCTTTGAAGGGCTGTATAGTGATAGGGTTATAGATAAAATATGGGGTAGTTTATTGGATGAAACCAGGCCAGATATAGTTCATATAGAACATTTATTGTTTCTTTCGCTTGGAATTATCAGCGAGGCAAAGAAAAGAAATATTCCAATAGTATTTACAATAAATGACTACTGGTTATTTTGTCAGAAAGGTCAGTTATTAAAGAATGACTTAACCATATGTGAAGATCATACTAAATTAAATTGTCAGGTTTGTCTGATTTCTCAATTGAGTATAAAGAAGAATACGATACTTTTCTATAATATTTTAAGGAACAGAACGCCTGAGATATTATTGCAATTTATAAAGAAGATTTATTTATCTGTTGTTCGGATGTTATTTATTTCTCCAGACAAATTAAGTAAGGCGATTAAAAAAAGGTACGATTCAATAAACGAGATGGTCTCACGGGTAGACCTTTTTATCGCCCCCTCTAAATTTATAAAAGAAAAATTTGTCGAGTTTGGTATTCCGGAAGAAAAAATCTATTTTTGCCCCTACGGCATCAATTATAAAAATATGTACTCACCTGTAAAGAAAAGATCTGCGAAGTTAAGGTTTGGATATATTGGGACCTTATTACCGATGAAAGGAGTTGATATTTTAATATCAGCATTTAAGGGAATTAAAAATAGCGATATCCAATTATCTATATATGGTAAGGCAATACCATATGCCGGGTATGAGTTTTATTACAAAAGGTTAAAAAAAATGGTTCATGATGATAAAAGGATAAATTTAATGGGTGATTTTGATAATAAAGATGTGCGTATGGTTATGGCTGATATTGATATGCTTGTAGCTCCGTCTATATGGCTTGAAAATTATCCGTTAGTTATACAGGAAGCCTTTCTTGCAAAGAAACCAGTGATCGCATCTAGAATTGGAGGTATACCGGAATTAGTAAATGATGGCGTAAACGGACTCTTATTTAATCTAGGCGACAGAAGAGACTTAAAGGAAAAATTAGAATATACGATAAATAACCCAGATGTTATAGATAACTTTAAGAAGAATTTTCCAAGCATCAAGAGCATAGAAGATAATGCGAGAGAGATGGAAGAAATCTACATTGGTTTAATTACAAAAAATAAATTAGATGCCCGATATCATAAAAAAGATGAATATTTTTAAATATTTAAAGGAAATTTGTATTCTAGTTTTATTTGCATGGATATCTTTCTTCCCGGAACCAATTCAGGAAAAATATTGGCTATATGCACAAATATTCTTTGGCGTCTTTTTATTGTATTTTATTTCAAATAAAAAATATTTAAAATATGTATTTA
>Ga0315281_10006099_pt1 | contig 17185 bp, 16 predicted proteins | sample YL17G07_0_MG_FD_204540 | JGI IMG/M metagenome (GOLD analysis project Ga0315281, IMG submission 204540) | Sediment microbial communities from Yellowstone Lake, YNP, Wyoming, USA - YL17G07_0 | ecosystem: Environmental > Aquatic > Freshwater > Lake > Sediment | place: USA: Wyoming | collected...
AGACGCAGAGATCGCCAAGAGCTGAGAACTCGGCGTCCTCCGTGCTCTGCCATCTGTCCTCCCTTCTTTGCGCCCTTGGCGTCTTGGCGAGAGCAGGTTTTGGTTGCGGCCGAAGGCCGCGCTGGGTACTTCGTGTCCTTCGTGGTTTCAAGAGGACTTGGATTCCCGCCTTTGCGGGAATGGCAGAGTCGAATCCGTGCCTGTGAATTGATGATTGATGATTTACGATTGATGATTGAGTTCATGTAAAGCCAAGTTCTGTAGGGGCTTAGCGTTGTCCAGCAGTGCCAATAAAAGTCTTTGCGTCATCGGGAATTCACTTTACGCCGAACATGGGCTCTTGTATGATAATCACACAACTGAATACTGAACCATAAATCGTGAATCCGGAGGGTCTGGTCATGGCCGGCGAAAGGCAAATCCTCACTTGGGCGGTAGCTCAGTTGCCCCATTATTCCAACATTCCATCACTCCAGTATTCCGTCATCAGAGTATCCCACCATTCCGTTCCCGGGGCGGGGAGCGGAGGATGTGATTATGCAAAACAAAGCCAATTTCGAGATGGCACAACAGAGGCTAACTGCTGGTCAGGAAAAAGGTTACGTGAGAAGGTACGAGCTATGCGTCTGCGAAAACAAAGCCAATTTCCACCAGGAGTTTCAGGTTTCAAGTTGGAAGTTTCAAGTGGCCACCCCGCACTTCACACTTCAAACTTCACACTTCACACTTCCCAAGAAACGCCTCACGGCGTCACTACGAGCAGGCCTGCGTGCAAAACAAAGCCAATTTGCAGGGCCAAAGTTGATGCTAACGCCGGTATGGGAAAAGGGTTATGAAGAATCTGGCTCAAAACAGGTCGTGGAAAACAAACCCAATTTCCGCCGGGCAGGGCCGGTGCGGGGTGGCTGGACCACGAAGGGCAGCCGCAGGCCGGGCTTTTGGAGACAACGTTTTTGCTTTATTCATCCCCCGTCAAGTGGTAGGGTGTGCACGGCACACCAATACTCGGCCGATGGGGTAGAAGATGGTGTGCGATGCACACCCTACCGGCTCAGTACCCAGATATTGGTTGGTGGTTCGGAGTTGATAGACAATGAGAAGTGACACCGTCAAAAAAGGCTTTCAGCGGGCGCCGCACCGGGCCCTGCTCCGCGCCTGCGGCCTGAGCGCTAGCGACATTGAGAAACCCTTTATCGGCATTGCCAACAGCTTCTGCGAGATCGTGCCGGGCCACGTCCATCTGAACGAGGTCGCCCGCATGGTCCGGAAGGGCATTATCGAGGCCGGCGGTGTGCCGTTTGAGTTCAATACGATCGCGGTCTGCGACGGCGTCGCGATGGGCCACACCGGCATGAAGTATTCGCTGGCGTCGCGCGAGATTGTCGCCGACTCGGTCGAGACGATGGCCCGCGCGCATTGCTTCGACGCCCTGGTCTGCATCGCCAACTGCGACAAGATCGTCCCCGGCATGCTGATGGCAGCCGTGCGACTGAACATCCCGACCATCTACGTCTCCGGCGGGCCGATGAAGGCCGGCAAGACCAAAGACGGCCGGACTGTCGATCTCATCAGCATCTTCGAGGGCGTCGCCCAGTTCAACGCCGGCAAGATCACCGAGGCCCAGCTCGAGGAGCTCGAATGCACCGGCTGCCCCACGCAGGGAAGCTGTTCCGGCCTGTTTACGGCTAATTCCATGAACTGCCTCGCGGAAGCTATCGGCATGGCCCTGCCGGGCAACGGGACCATCCTGGCCGTGGACCCGCGCCGGCAGGACCTGTACTTGAACGCCGGCAGACAGATCATGCAGCTCGTTCAGAAGGATGTAAAGCCGCTCGACATCATCAACCTCCAGTCGATGGACAACGCCCTGGTGCTCGATATGGCCATGGGCGGCTCGACCAATACCGTCCTGCACACGCTCGCCATTGCCAGCGAGGCGGGCATCCAGTACGACCTGGACCGCATCAACTCCATCTCCGCCCGGTGCCCGAATATCTGCAAGGTCTCGCCGTCGAGCAGCGTCCACGTCGAGGACGTCGATGCGGCGGGCGGTGTCAGCGCGATCCTCAAGGAGATCAGCAAGATCCCGAACCTGCTGAACCTCGACTGCCCGACGGTGACCGGCAAGACGCTCGGCGCCAATATCGCCCACGCCAAAATCAAAAATCCCGAGGTCATCCACCCGCTCGACAAAGCTTACTCCAAGACCGGAGGCCTGGCGGTCCTGCGCGGCAACCTCGTCCCGAACGGCGCCGTAATCAAGACTGCCGGGGTCGCTAAATCCATGCTCACCCACAGCGGCCCGGCCGTCATCTTCGAGAGCCAGGAGGACGCCTGCGAAGGCATTCTGGCCGGCAAAGTCAAGGCGGGCGACGTCGTCGTCATCCGCTATGAAGGCCCCAAGGGCGGCCCGGGGATGCAGGAGATGCTCAGCCCCACCAGCTACATCATGGGCGCGGGCCTCGGCGAATCCGTCGCCTTGATCACCGACGGGCGCTTCAGCGGCGGCACGCGCGGTGCCTGCATCGGTCATGTCAGCCCGGAAGCGGCGGTCGGCGGTCCCATCGGATTGCTCAAGAACGGCGACGTGATCGAGATCGATATCCCGAACAACAAGATCAACGTGAAGCTGGCCGCCAAGGAGCTGGCCCGGCGCAAGAAGGCCTGGCGACCGCCCGAGCCGCGGATCAAAACCGGCTACCTCGCCAAGTACGCCGCCATGGCCACCAGCGCCGACACCGGCGCCGTGCTCAAGTGGTGAGTATGCAAGCAAAGCAGGCCATCAGAGAGTTCGTGCAAAGGGCACAATCGCTCTACGGCGAAAGGCTCAGGCAGGTCCTCGTCTATGGCTCTTGTGCACGGAATGAGGCGACGGAAGAATCGGATATTGACCTTGCCGTGGTGCTTGCCGGTGACGTTCGCCCCGGGAGAGAGATTGACCGGATGATCGATATCATCACCGACATCAATCTCGAATATGGCGTACTGCTGTCGGTCTATCCCGTCTCCGAAGAGGACTACCTCCACGCCAATAGTCCGCTGCTAATCAATCTCCGCCGGGAGGGCATTCCCGCATGAGAGAAATGCCGGCGCTCATTATTAAAGCGAAGCGTTACCTCAAGAGTGCTAAGCTGTTGCTCGAGGACGGTGATTACGAATCATCCGTATCGAGGACCTACTACGCCATGTTTTACAGTGCAGAGGCGGCACTGCTGACAAAGAATCTGACCTTCTCTTCTCACAAGGGCGTGATCGCCGCGTTCGGAGAACAGTTCGTCAAGACGGGCGTATTCCCAAGAGAATTGGGGAGGGAACTGAACAGGGCCTTTGAAATGAGACAGTTGGGAGACTACGAGTCAACGTCTGCCGTATCGGATGAAGATGCACGCGAGATCTTGACTCGTGGCAAAGAATTCTGCGACGCAGTTGCGCAGTGGATCAATGAATCAGGCAAATAGCCTGATCGCAGTGCAGCCTTGGGTCAGCATCATTTGAATATCATGATCGACGAGATGGCTTCGGCAAGATGGTATGCGGGGGGGTTGAGCTTTGAGTGCCGGGTGTGCGGGCGGTGCTGCTCGGGGCCGGGAGAGGGGTATATCTGGGTGGCCCGGCCGGAGGTCGAGCTGATTGCCAGGCACCTGCACATCTCGCCGGACGAGCTGCGGCATAAGTACCTGCGCCGGGTGGGGCTGCGCACCACGATTATCGAGAACGCCCTCACGAAAGACTGCGTCTTCCTGCGGACGGTCGAGGGCACGAAGCGGTGCGGGATTTACCCGGTGCGGCCGGGCCAGTGCCGAAGCTGGCCGTTCTGGCCGGAGAATCTCCTCGGCCCCGATACCTGGAACCGGGCCGCCATCAAGTGCCCGGGCATCAACCGCGGCCGGTCTTACAGCTACGAGGAGATCGAAAGGATCAGAAAGAACAGGCGATGGTGGGAGAACCCGAAAGACGCCACCGACTCATCGAGGAAGTAGCGGCCGTTTACGATTGGCTCGATTCGCAGTCGAGACAGAATCCCGGCCGAGCCGGCCGCTGCAACATCTGCGGAGCCTGCTGTGATTTCCAGGCCTACGACCACCGCCTCTTTGTCACACCCCCCGAACTGATCTACCTGGCCGTGAAGCTCGGTGTGCGAGACTTTAAGCCGATGTCCTCCGGCCGCTGCCCTTATCAGGAAAACAAGCGATGCACGATCCACGATGCTCGCTTTGCCGGCTGCCGGGTCTTCTGCTGCAACGGTGATGCTGGTTTCCAAAGCGAGCTGAGCGAGGCGGCCCTCCGGCGACTCAAGATGCTATGCGACGAACTCCAAGTCCCCTACCGCTACCAGGACCTCGCGACCGCTTTCGGTAGTTTTGCTACCGATACTTGTCGATCGGCCGGGGCACCTTGTCCTGGGGATCGCGAAGGTTGATGTACTTCGCGCCCGCGCTGAGGGAGCCGTAGTCCTTGTAGTAGGTATAGAGCTTGGCGAGCTTCTGGTCGTCCTTGGCCTCGAGATACCTGGCCCATTCGCCGATCTCGGCGCCCCAGATGACCTGCGTGTCGTCCTTGGTGTGGAGGACGATGTGCGGCTGGTGGGAGCTCTTGCGGCCGTTGTAGTAGGTGACGTCGACGCTGGCGATATGCTCCAGGAGCGGATTCTTCGGCGTGACCTCCGCATCCATCCGGTCCAGCAGCAGAATCAGGGCGACTGCCGCGGCGAGGTCCGGCTGGTCAAACACCTGCCCGGGCGACGGGGCACGCTTCATGTCCACTCCCTTGACCTCGACAATCGGCAGGTGCGGCATCGCCATGTAATCCAGTACGACCAGATCGGCATCGACGTAAAACTTCGACCCGCCCTTCTCGATCAGGGCGACGGGCTTACGCCAATGGGCTTTCACACGCACCGCGTCGTGCGTCACCTGGATATTCACGTCGTCCAGCCAGGACAGCGGGGCGAGGTTGCGGGCAATCACGGCTGCCGTCTCATCCTTGAGCGGAAACCGCGTCCCGCCGGCGACCGCCGCAACACGGGTCTTCAAATCCCAGTTAACCCAGCCCGGAACCCCCACAAGGATCAGCGAGCCTTGCTCAGGCGGATTGACCGACTTCACGTACGCTTCCGCGTAGCGCAGAAACGCGCCCGAGGCCGCGAGGAAACAAACGACGGCCACGACTCTCAAAGCGCCGACCCAGTTCCAGCTTCGCGCCGGCTTCTTGCTCCGGCCGCTGCGCCACACACGAATTCGCTCTCGAATATTGGTCTTTTCTGTCTTTCTGGCCACTGGCAGCTTCACCCCGAATGCACCCTACCGAACCACCCCGGCCCCGATGCCCCGGGGCCGACACGAGTTGAATTGTCCTGTCAGGTAATCCTGCTGCGCCGCGCGAATGCCGTCCAGACGATCCGCACGCACAGCTCGCTCATCGACAGGCCGATCTTGCCGGCGGCCTTGGGCAGAAGCGAATGCGTGGTAAAACCCGGAATCGTGTTGGCCTCCAGGGCATAGGGCGTTCCGTCGTCGCCCAGGATAAGATCGATGCGGGCAAAGTCGCGGCAGCCCAGGGCATCGAAGCAGGCCAGCGCCGCCCGGCTGACCCGGCCCCGCGTGCTTTCCTCCGCGATCGTATCGAAAAGGTATTCCGTCCGATTATCCACGTACTTGGCATGATAGTCGTAGAACCCGGTCTGGCTGCGAATCTCAATGATGGGCAGAGCCTGTCGCCCGAGGACGCCGACCGTGAGCTCCCGCCCACGGATGAACGACTCGATCATGCAATCGCCGAATTCGTCGCGCACCCGCCGGGCGGCTTCCACCGCGTCCTGGCGGCTATCGACGATGTGCACACCGACGCTGCTGCCCTGCCGGATCGGCTTGACTACAAAGCGGCCGCCCAACGCCTTCAACTGCTCTTCCAATCCGGCGGGGTCCGCCTCTTTGCCGAACTCCACGCCCGCCGGCACCTGCACGCCGGCCTCGACGAAGAGCCGCTTGCTCGCCACCTTATCGAACGCCAGCCGGCTGGCCTCGGGACCGCTGCCCGTGTAAACCAGGCCCCGGTCTTCGAAGACCCGCTGGAGCTGACCGTCCTCGCCGAACTCGCCGTGCAGGGCCGGGAAGAAAACGTCGATGTCCTTCCGGTCCAAAACCTGCATGTCGTCCGGGCGAATATCCGACGTGACGACGTCCAGCCCGCCCTGGCGCAGCGCCTCGGCGACGCACCGGCCGCTCTCCAGGCTCACTTCACGCTCGCGACCGATCCCCCCTCGCAGCACGGCGACTCGCATTTGCTCTTGCCCCTGTGACCTCTTACATCTATTCGGAAGTATGATGTTTGATTTTTGATTGTTGATTTCGGAGGCTTGGTTCATCATCGTCGATTTCTTCCGAGTTTCGAGGTTCTTACTGCGGACGTGAAGATGGCGGTCAGTACGTTAGCCTCTTCCAGAAGGGCAGCCACTCGCTTCTCCGGTAGGAGCGCACCCTCGACAATCAATTCAAGCCAGAAGCAGGTTTCGTCCGCCTCTTCCTCAACCGTTCCCAGCTTGGCGGCAAACTCGGCTTTCGACCGCGAGCGACACGCTGCTCGGTAATTCGCGCCGACCGAGGTTCCACAACGGACCAACTGATTCCCAATTGCCCTTCCCACTATGGTTCTCGGCAGTGCCCCCACCAACTTCATCACGCGCAAGGCGAACTGCTTCGTCCTGACCTTCAGCTCTTCGCTGTTCATACGCCACTGTCCTCAAATCAAAAATCAACAATCACACATCAAACTTCAATGACCGACAAAATGATGCCCCTACTGCCAGATTTCGAGCTCCAGCTCCAGCTCAACGTCGAACTGCTCGCGGACCCGCTGTTGGATCGTTTCGATCAGCCGCAGAACGTCGCTACTCGTACAGCCGTCCCGGGCCACGATGAAGTTGGCATGCTTCTCGCTGACCACGGCCCCGCCGATCTGCAGGCCCTTCAGACCCGCTCTATCGATCAGGGCCCCGGCCGCCGCACCCGGGGGGTTCTTGAAAACGCAGCCGCAGTTCCTCGTATTCAGCGGCTGGCTGTTCTTCTTGTAAATCCAGCTCTCTTTGACCGTCCGCATGATCCGCTCCGGGTCCTCCGGCGTCAGCCTGATCTGGGCATTGAGGATGAATCGAGCCCGGATATTGACGGAGCGGTAATCGAAGATCAGCTCCGGCTTCTTCTTCTCATGGACGTTGCCGTGGACGTCCATCAGCATCACCGACTCCACCGCCGAGCCGATGTCCCCGAATTTGCCGCCGGCGTTCATCCGCACCGCGCCGCCGACCGAACCCGGTATTCCGGTGAGCGATTCGACGCCCGACAGCCCCTTCTCCACACAATCGAGCACCAGCTTGCTGAGCTCGGCCCCGGCCCACGCGGTGATCTGATTGCCGCCAAAGTCGGTCCGGCCGAACTCGTCGCCGGTCAGCTTGACGACGGCGCCCCGGACCCCTTCATCGCTCACCAGCAGATTGGACCCGAAGCCCAGCACGTACATCCGAAGGTGGTTCTCGTTGCACCGGCGCACCACGTCTTTGAGCTCCTTGACGGTCCTCGGCCGAAGGAAGTAATCCGCCGGACCCCCCAGGCGATACCACGTATGCGGCGCCAGCGGGCGGTCCCGCTCAACGATTTCTTCTAAGCCGCTGAATATACTCATCTGCCACCTTCCACACATCGCCGGCGCCCATGGCCACCACGACATCGCCGGCGTGCACATGCTGCTCGAGATAATCGCAGACCGCCGCGAAGGTCCCCAGGTACTGGGCATCGGTCCCCTGGCCGCGAATGCGCTCGGTCAGAATGCCGGCATTCACCGCCTGGCGGCTGGCCTCCGTGTCGCGGGCGGCATAGATCTCCGGGAGCAGGACCTTGTCGGCATCGGCAAAACTCGAGGCGAACTCCTCCAGGAGCGCCTGCGTCCGGCTGTACTGGTGGGCCTGGAAGACACACCAGAGCTGTCGCGGCTGGTAGCGCTCGCGGATGGCCTTGAGGCTGGCCTTGATCTTCGTCGGATGATGGGCGTAGTCGTCGAGAACGGTAATGCCGTCGAACTGTCCCTTGACCATGAGCCGGCGGTCCATACCCGTGAAGCCGCCCAGTGCTTCCAGGATCCGCTCGGGCTCCACACCGATGCTGGCCGCCATCGCCATAACGGCCAGAGCGTTGTGGACATTGTGCCGGCCCGGCAGGGAAATCCGTGCGGAGCCTAATTCTCGCCCATTCTGGAGAACATCGAAATGGTAGAACCCGCCGGTCTCCTGGACATTTGTGGCGCAGAAATTGCAGTGCGTGCCGAAGCCGAACGTCACACACGTCCGCCGGGAGGCCAGGCGCGCGAGCACCTTCGCCACGTTGCGGTCGTCGCCGTCGGCCACGATCAGGCCGTCCGGCCGCGTCCCCAGGGCAAACTGATAGAATGATTCGACAATATCGTCTTCGTCTTTATAGCAGTCGAGGTGATCCCGCTCGATATTCAGGATGCAGGCGAGACTCGGCTTGAGGTTATGAAAGCTGCGATCGTACTCGCAGGCCTCGACCACAAAAAAGTCACTGTCGCCGCTGCCGGAGGAGCCGCCCAACTGGAGGATGTCAGCCCCCACCACGAAATTGGCGTCGACCCCGGCCTGCTTGAGGCAGTACACCAGCCAGCCGGTGGTCGTGCTCTTGCCGTGCGTGCCGCTGACGGCGATCCCCTCGAAGTGCTTCACCAGCTCGCCGAGAAACTGGGCGTATTTGTACACGCGACAGCCCTGCTGCCGGGCCGCCTGCAGCTCCGGATTGCTCTCCCGAATCGCCGCGGAAATCACGACCACCTCGGTCGCCGGGTGCAGGTTGTCCGCACTATGGCCGATGTGGATCTGGGCGCCGAGCCGGTTCAGAGCGGCGGTCACCGCACTGGCCGTCTGGTCGGAGCCGGTCACGATGGCCTTTTTGCCGAGGAGGAACCGGGCCAGGCCGCTCATGCCGACCCCGCCGGCCCCGATGAAATGGAATCGTCCGCCCGCGATCTTCAGTCGGTTCATAGCTTCTACCACCTCATACCGGTGGGCCGCCTTGACTACCGTGGTAGGGTTCCCCAGCGCGCCCGTTCGTGTTTGGGGTCCCGGATGAGTGCGCATCTCGGCCTGAGTCATGGCATCCTTTCGTCAAATCGTCGTCCATAACAAAACATCGGCAGAGTGTAGCAGAAACCCACACCAAAAAAAAGCCAAATCAGGGGCCTGTGCCGCAAGGTGTGTGACTAAATGTCGTGGGGGGCCCATTCGCCTTTGTCATGCTGAGCACGGCTGTTCGTGAACCTTCGGTGCGCCGGAACAGGATGAAGCTGACCGGGTGGCATCGGCAAGGCCGAAGGCTTTGCCGATGGCGGATGGGCCAACCATCGGCAAGCTCGCGCTTGCCGCTGCCACCCCGGTATTATTGATTTACTGTCCGAGGATCAATGGCCGGGCCCCGGGACACCCGGCCGGGGGACGGGGGCAGGTCCCGAAGTCCTGTGGTCCCGGCTCACGTCGACCCGGGAAATATGCGGCTGTCTGTAAAAAGGTGTAACAAGGCATGATCAGGCTGGACTTTTGCTCTGTGATGCCGTATAATATCAACCGGTTGGACGGCTGCCAACGTCTCGGGAAAGCGTATGCGTGCATTTTTGCAGTGAGATCACGCTGGAAGTCCCGCGCCGTGCTTGACCAAAGCGGAGGTCGACACCTGCAAAAACGCGAGAGGTAACTGTACGTACTGATGCGCTATTGAAAGGAAGGGAGATGAGTCCACGAATGTCACATCGGAGCCATTGTCTGCGCACCTCGCGAATCCCGGCGAAGGTCTTTGGCCTGTCTCTGGCTTTGTTGATGTATGCCTCGCTGGCATATGGCAAGGGGCCGATGGGGACCCCGATGGCGCCCCTGCCGCCGCAGATCCCGCCTGTCATCAGCGCGGACCGCCCGGGGGACTGGGACGGCAACGGCATCAATGACCTGTTGGAACGAGGCACCGGCTCTATGGGCGAGCTGTCCATGGCCTCGGAGCCGGAGAACGAACTGCCGCCGCTGGAGCCCGTTGTCAGGGTGGAGCTGGTCTTCAGCGAGCCTGTGACACAGCAGCAGATCGATGACTTCCTGCGGTTAGGGGGCGAGATCACGTATATCTATAAGGCCATCTCTTTCGGCTGGAACGGCCGCATCCCACGAGAAAACATCGAAGCGCTGCCTTCCGTAATGGGTCCGACCCTCGTCCAGGTGGAGCCGGTGCAGCAGTTCCAGCCCTACATGGACATGGCCACCCAGACCGGCCGTGTTCGACCCATCTGGAAACCGGGCTTCGCCGGCAGCACCGCCGGGTACAAGGGCAGCCCGAATACCACCATCGCGTTCATTGGTGACGGCGTCGACGCCACGCACAAAGACGTACGTGGGCGCTGCGTCTACTGGCAGGATTTCAGCGATGACAACGAGTCCGAGCCGGTCGATTTCGACGGCCATGACAGCATGGTAGTCGGCGTGGCCGTCGGCACCGGAGACGCCGCGGGAGCCGAGGCCGGCAAATTGCTCTACACGTATGTGGACGCGTGGCCGTTCTACTTCCACATGGCCCCCCCGATCTGGCTTCCCTCCGGTAACGTCACCATGGAGTCGGAGGCGACCTGGACCGGTGCAACCGCGTACCTCATTCACAGTAGCTGGACAAGGGGCAGCGCGGGCGAGGACATGGACATCATTGGCAGCTACAAAGAAGGCACATCGCCCCAAATCCTGACCAACATTTTCTCCGCTTCCAAGGAATCGGTCATTACCGTGACGCTGGCGGATCTTGACTACCAGGAGGATTTGGACAATGTCGTCATCGTCACGTCGGTCGATCCCTATCCGGGTGTGGGTGATGGGTTCAATAAGTTTCGGGGCGTCGCGCCGGGCTGCAAGTGGGCGGCCGCGAAGGTCTTCGACCGGGATGGGTATGCCGAGTCCGACCAGTTTACCGCCGCGATGGATGACCTGGTCCTCCATCGGGTGGAAAAGAAGATCAAGGTCATGAACATCAGTCACGGGCTGGAAGGCTTCCTGGGAGTGCCCGAGGAGAGTGTTCCCTTGCGGGATAAGGTCAACTCGATCGTCAAGAACGGCATCGTGGTCGTGGCGGCCGCCGGCAATAACGCGGACGCGCCCGTCGAGCTGTTCCGGAAGATGGCCGATCCGGCCCGGGCCGCCCAGGCCATCACCGTCGGGGCCACGAACGATGAGAACGCTCTGACGGGATTCTCTTCCTATGGCTTCTTCAGCCCGCGCAAGAATAGTGGCGAGGATTTCAAGCCGGACGTCGTGGCGCCCGGCGGCTCCATGTACTACACGGCCATCATGTCCATCGACAGCGGATCCTCAGACGGCATCAATATGGATAAAGAGCCCAACGACTACGCGACGGCGTACGGAACCTCGTTTTCGGCTCCCTTCGTCGCCGGCAGTGCGGCCCTGGTGATCGAAGCGCTGGAGTCCAAGGGCACGCAATGGAGCTTCAACTCCAATGAGCACCCGCGGCTCGTCAAGATGCTGCTTTGTGCCACCGCCAGTGAGACCAACGCCAAAAGAGAGGGCGATAAGAGAGATTTCGATCCCACGCTGGACCGCGTCGCCGGCGGGCCGAATGCCTTCCCGCCGGGCAAGGACCCCTACGAGGGCTATGGCATCATCAATCCGGATGCCGCGATCGAGGCAATCCGCCTGACGTATGCGGCGGGCGCGGATGTGACCGGCGAACTGGGCCAGGGCGCCACCGGGCAGCGGGTCTGGGCCCGGACGATGAATCTCAAGGCCAAATGTGATGTCGAGTTGACGCTGGATAACCCGGCCAACGCGGATTTTGACTTATATCTGTACAGCATGGTCCCGAGCGATACCGGCACCCCCGTCATTCTGGCGTCGAGCACCAAGCCGGACGCCGGTGCCGATGACGTGCTTCGTTACTCGCCCGCCTCGGACATGGCGGTGCTGCTGGCCGTCAAACGGGTTTCGGGCTTCGGAACCTTTACGCTGCACTCGAAGCAGTCCGGCCCGCCCATCGCCCAGGACCTGCAGGTGGCCGCCGGACTGAATGCCGCGGCGACCATCACCCTCAAGGCCGCGGATGACGGCAGCCCGAACCCGCCCGGGGCGTTGAGCTATACCATTGTCTCGCTGCCGAAACACGGAAAACTGGAGGTCCCCGGCGGCGCCGCGATTGCCAGTGTCCCGACCACGCTGGCCGGCTTCGGCGACAAGGTCGTGTATAAGCCGCAGACCGATTGGATCGGAGAGGACAGCTTCACGTTCTACGCCAACGACGGCGGCACGGCTCCCTTCGGCGGAAAATCGAATACGGCCACGGTGCATATCACCGTCGTCAAGGAAATCACCGTCGAGTACCAGGTGTCCAACGGCGCGGACGATGCTTATGCCATGAGGTGGAGCAGCTATCAAAAACTGAGCGACCCGGTGTTGGTCGTGGGACAATACACGGCCGCCGTGCGCTTCCGCAACGTGAAGATCCCCAAAGGCGTGGAAATCAAGAGCGCGATACTGAAGATCAGCCCGTACGTCACCGGGACGATCGACGAGGTCGAGACCGTCCTCAGCGCGGAGGCGGCCGACAACCCCGGCGATTTCACCGACCGGGCGGTCTCCCAACTGACCAAGACGAGCGCTTCGCAGGAATGGAGCTGGCCGGACGACGGGTCATGGATAGAGGACACCTGGTACGTCAGTCCCGATATTCGCAACGTGATTCAGGAAGTCGTCGACCGACCCGCCTGGACACCGGACAATGCCATCGTGGTCATTGTCTCGGCGGTCTCTTCCAAAAGCGACCGGAAGTTCTGGGCCTATGACGGGAAACCCAGCAACGCGGCACGGCTGACGATCACCTATCAGCCCAAATAGCCGGACATGCAGTAACCGATGAGCACCGGCGGTCCGGGTGTACCCGGCACATGGTTCACCCGAGAAGACCGCCGGTGCGGTTATGTGGTCTCAGTCCAAAACCCGGCTTATTCCCGTCGTCCTGCCGGGCGATGCGGGTATGCCCGCCGTGGGGAATACGTATCCAAAAAAGAAGCCCCTGAGCAAACGGAGGGAGAGGAAGCGAGACTACCCAGGGGCTTGTAGACACCTTTATGTACGTCATTCTACGTCATGACAGCCACCCTGTCAAGGGCCGCCTGATGGTTTTCTCTGTAAACACAAAAGATACACCACATCAAGATTGGGGTTGAACCGGCGGGCCTCTCGCGACATAATATAGAGTGGAGTCGTGAGTTGCCGCCCCGGCCGGAACGGGCGGAACCAAGAGCGGGTCGTGGGGCGGAAACAGGCAATCGGGGTAACCGGTTTTGGAAAGGCGAAAGCATGTATGTAGCATCGCAGTTTTCCGTGTTCATGGTCAATAAGCCGGGAGTGCTGGCCCAGGTATTGACGGAGTTTGCCAAGGTCAGAGTTAACATCGTCGCGATCACCATGATGGATTCCGCCGAGCACGGCGTGATGAGGGTGGTTTTTGAGGAGCCGGTCAAGGCCCGCGAGGTCCTGACAAGGCTGAACATGCCCTACAACGAGACAGAGGTCCTGTGTGTGAATCTGGCCAATCGAGCGGGCGAGCTGGCCACCGTCGCCGAGAAGCTCGCCAAAGGTCACATCAATATCTCGTACGCCTATTGTACCGCCGGCGCCCGGGGTGGACGCACGACGGGCGTGCTGAAGGTCTCCGACGTCAAGAAGGCGATGAAGCTGCTGGAGAACCACAATAAGGAAAGCCGAGACCAAATCGCTGTCCGGCGGTCCAAAGCCGCGCGGGTCTAATCGCTGTCCTCCTCGCCGGCCCCGTTTGCCGGCCGGGAGACACGCATAAACGGCGTTCGTGGGACCACCTTGGAGTGTTCAGATACTCGCTTCTTGATGGCAGGCTCGGCGTAGCGGATGGCCGCCGGATCAATTACACGGATTGGGATTGCTGTCGGTCTGGCTGATGGCGGCGGCCCGATCGGGGTAGAAGCGGAAGATCTTGTCCAGGTTGGTGATCCGGAAGACCCGCTGCAACTGCGGGCTGAGAGACGCGATGGCGACCTCCCCGTTATGTGGCTCCAACAAGGCTCGCGCTTCCAGCAACAGCCCCAAGACCTGTGAAGAAAAGAACTTAACTCCAGAAAAGTCGAAGACTATCCGGCTGGGTGGCTCGGTTTCGATGCACTGTCGCAGCCGGGTCGAGGCGTTCGTAATCTCCTCGACGTCGCAGACACAACTGCCTGTAAACGAGGCAATTGCGACGTTCCCCTCGCGTGTAATCTCCAAACCTGCCTTTGTTTCCATGTCGCCTGCGCCCTGCCCAAATTCGCGTCACACCGCATTATCCCACATTCATAACGCCGCGTCGAGTCTTTTATTCGCAACTTGCCACCCGGTAACGCAAGCGCACAAGGAGCCGGCTTGGGCGGGGCTTGTCCTGGGGGGCCCCGCGGCTTTTGCGGCGGGCAGACCCCGGATTCGCTTTCCCACGGGCATTATGGACCAACGTTCCATGTACGGCTACCCAATGCGAGGGATTCGGCGTATTCTGGACAGCGACCCGGCTTGGAGCGGTCGTCACGCAACTGCATGTGGAGTGAATACGATGCCCCAATATGTCTCGCGTCGAATGTTCCTCAAGTCAATAGGCTTGAGCGCGGCAGCGCGTTTAGTGCCCGCACGGCTGTCGGCGATGGAGAGGAAGCTCCCGAACGTGGTGCTCATTTATGCGGATGATTTGGGGTATGGGGATGTGGGGTGCTATGGGGCCCAGAAGGTCTCGACACCCAATATCGACCGGGTGGCGCGCGAGGGGGTGCGCTTTACGAATGCGCACTCGGCTTCGGCGACGTGCACGCCGTCACGATACGCCCTGCTGACCGGAGAGTATGCGTGGCGCAAGAAAGGGACCGGGGTCCTGCCGGGCGATGCACGACTGATCATTCAGCCGGGACGAACGACTTTGGCGTCGCTGATGCAGCGAGCGGGATATAAGACCGGAGCAGTCGGGAAATGGCACCTCGGCCTGGGGGCGGGCGAGCTGGACTGGAACGGCGAGATCCGGCCGGGGCCGCGGGAGATCGGATTTGACTCCTGCTTCTTGATCCCGGCGACGGGCGACCGCGTGCCGTGCGTATACGTGGAGAACCGCCGGGTCGCCGGCCTGGACCCGAACGATCCTATCCGCGTCAGCTACGGCCGGCCCATCGGCGACGAGCCGACCGGCAAGGACCACCCCGAGATGCTCAAGATGCACCCCAGCCACGGGCACGATCAGACGATCGTCAACGGCATCAGCCGCATCGGGTACATGAGCGGCGGCAAGGCGGCCCGCTGGGTCGACGAGGATATGGCCGACACGATCACCGGCAAGGCCGTCCGCTTCCTCGAGCAGCACCGGGCCGAGCCGTTCTTCCTGTACTTCTCGACCCACGACATCCACGTCCCGCGCGTGCCGCACCCGCGGTTCGCGGGCCAGAGCGGCCTGGGCCCGCGCGGCGATGCCATCGTGCAGCTCGATTGGTGTGTCGGCGCGATTCTCCGGACGCTGGACCGCCTGGGGCTGGCGGACAACACCCTGGTCATCTTTACGAGCGACAACGGGCCCGTGGTGGATGACGGCTATCAGGACCGGGCGGTCGAGTTGCTGGACGGGCACAAACCGGCGGGACCGCTGCGCGGCGGCAAGTACAGCGCCTTCGACGCCGGGACGCGCGTGCCGTTCCTGGTCCGCTGGCCCGGGCACGTCAAGGCGGGCGTCTCGGATGCGCTCGTTTGTCAGATCGATTTGCTGGCATCGATGGCAGCGCTGACCGGGCAGAATCTGGCCGGGGAAGATGGGCCGGACAGCTTTGATGTGCTGGGCCCGCTGCTCGGAGACAAAGCGGCGGGACGCGACCATCTGGTCGAACATGCCGGCGTGCTCTCCCTCATCCAGGACAACTGGAAGTACATCGAGCCGGGCAAAGGGCCGAAGGTCAATGCCAGTACGAACACCGAGCTGGGCAACGACCCGCTGCCCCAGTTGTACGACCTCCACAGCGACCTGGGCGAAAAGAACAATCTCGCGGCGGAGCATCCGGAACACGTGAAAGAAATGGCGGATTTGCTCCAGAAGATCAGGAGTGCCGGACGCAGCAGACCATGAGAATACGCCTCTCTCTCGCGGAAAGCGATTTGTGACTGGCAGATCGTTCCTGCTTTCGCGGCCTACTGCGTTCTGCAACACGGGCAACGAGACGAGTAGACAAAGCCGAAATGAAACGAGGGCTGCGGGGGACGGTCGCAGCCCTCGAGAAAGTTGTCGGACGAGACTTTAGACGATTTTCCGTGTTCGCAACCAGGAGAGCAGGCCGGCGCCGATGCTGCCCAGGAGCAGGGCACCGGGGGCCGGTATCGCCTGTACAACACGAGGAGTGGTGGGATCGTCCCAGGTGGGTACCAGGACGTGATAGTCAATCGAGCCGTTCTGGACCGCGGCGAGGGGATCCACATCCGGCGAGGTGAAACCGGCGTTCCAGAGATGGCCGCTCTTGGCGCCACCCTTCGCATAGAAGTCACCCCATGTCGGCGCTGCCGGACTGTCGAAATCCATGATGCCGACGGGCCCTCCGAAGGGTTGGAACTTGACTCCGAAGAGCGCCTCCGGAAGACTCGGATTACCGTTGGCCGCACGGTAGAATCTGGGATCGTCGGCCATGATGGCGCGAGCGGCGTTCAGAATCGTACCGGCGGTGAGGCCGACACCGGTCTCGAGCAGAATGTGGCCCACGTCGCCCTGCAAGCCGGTGCTGTTAAACTCGTAATGGTAGTGCCAGGACAGGTCCGCATTTTCCGTGACGTCCCAGGTGAAGGTGACGTATTTGCCCGGTGTGTAGACCCAGCCGCCCGTGCCCACGAGGCCGCCATCGGCGCTGGTGAGACTACCGTTGTAGGTTATAGGGGCCGCCTGGAGCACCGTGCACAGAGTCGCAACCACGGAAACGGAGACAATACTTCTTCGCAACATGATACACCCCCTGAGACTTACCTTGATTCCGATCAAGTCGTAGAATTGGCCGCCTTGATCCATCCCCAATGTCGATTTGTCCCGTTAATATATCCAGTAAGGTGCGTCAGGTCAATAGCATGGCGACGCCC
>Ga0315281_10006101_pt1 | contig 17183 bp, 15 predicted proteins | sample YL17G07_0_MG_FD_204540 | JGI IMG/M metagenome (GOLD analysis project Ga0315281, IMG submission 204540) | Sediment microbial communities from Yellowstone Lake, YNP, Wyoming, USA - YL17G07_0 | ecosystem: Environmental > Aquatic > Freshwater > Lake > Sediment | place: USA: Wyoming | collected...
GCTATGTGCTCTGTCACCAGCCAAAGTCCTTCGACTGGCGTTTGCGTGGCGCCAAGGCCCATCCGCTCGGGGCGTTGTCCGATGGCCTGTTTGCGCAGGTGTGTGAGCGCTTGAATCAAATCATCCATTTGGGCTAGCGGACTATTCGGACTGTCATTTAGGCGCCGAAAAGGAGAACGCCGGCCGAGGCTCAGCCGGCGTGATGTTCGGCGAGGGCGCTCATCGCCGCTCCACCACCCAGTCTTCCATCACCAGCACATCCATTTTCGTGCGCAGAAAACAATCCAGCGCCTCCTCGGGCCTGCACACCACCGGCTCGTTCTCGTTGAACGACGTGTTGAGCACCATGGGCACGCCCGTCAACCCGGCGAACGCCTCGATCAGCCGGTAATAGCGCGGATTGGTCTCGCGAGTCACCGTCTGCAGGCGCCCGCTTCCGTCCACGTGCGTGACCGCGGGAATCTGCGCACGCCTCTCAGCCCGGATCGGATACACCTGCATCATGAACGGCACATCGTCATCCACTTCGAACCACTCCGGCACCGCCTCACGCAGGATCGACGGCGCGAACGGCCGGAACGACTCGCGCCGCTTGATCTTGAGATTGAGGGTGTCCTTCATGTCCGCGCGGCGCGGGTCGCAGACGATGCTGCGGTTGCCCAATGCCCGCGGGCCCCATTCCATGCGCCCCTGGAACCAGCCGACCACCCGTCCGTCGGCAATCGCCTTTGCCGTCGCACGACAAAGCTCATCCTCGCTATCCACCCTCGCCACCCTACAACCCGGCGCGGCGATCTCGGCCGCTTTGGAGTCGAGCAACGAGCCGATTTCCTGGTTGGAGAACCGCGGGCCCCAGTAGGCGTGGTCCATCGTAAACCGCGGCGCCGCCTTCGTGCCTTCGGTGTCTTCCGTGCCTCCGCCCGCCACCTTCCCCCAGGCAACGAACGCCGCCCCTATCGCCCCACCCGCATCCCCTGCCGCGGACTGCACGTAGAGCCGCTTGAACGGCGTGTTGCGATACACCTTGCCGTTCGCCACCGAGTTCATCGCGCAGCCCCCGGCCAGCGCCAGCGCATCCAGCCCATGCCGGCGATGCAGCACGTTCAGCAGATTGAAAAATGCCTCCTCGTACATGGCCTGCACCGAGCGCGCGATGTCCTTGTGGCGCTGGGCGAGCGCGTCGTCCTTCCCGCGCGCCGGCCCGAGCAGTTCTTCCAGCGCAGGCGAATAGAGCGTGCCGACCACCGGCTTACCGCTCTCCCACTGATAATCGATTTTTTCCTTGTGGTGCCGGAAGTAGCGCAAGTCGAGCGCAAAGCCGCCGTCCGCCGCGGGCCGGACGATCTTGCGCATGGCATCCAGGTGGCGCGGCTCGCCGTGGGGCGCAAGCCCCATCACCTTGTACTCGTCGCCGTAATGGGGAAAGCCCAGGTGCTGCGTCAGCGCCTGATAGAAAATCCCCAGCGAGTGCGGGTAATAGATCTTCTCCTCGACTTCGATCCCGGCGCCCCGCCCCACGCCCCAGGCCGCGCTCGCGAAATCGCCGAAGCCATCGACCGATACCACCGTCGCTTCCGCAAATGGCCCCACGCAAAACGCCGAAGCGAGATGCGCGAGATGGTGCTCGACGAAATGCACCTCGCCGCCAAAGGGCTCCCCGCACGCCTGCGCAAGCACCTCGGCCACCCCTGAGCGCTCGCGCTTGTTGCGGATGCGGTCGAGCACCAGCCGCAGATCCGGGCGGTTGGCGAGCGTGAAACCGATCTTGCGCCACAGATTCGCCGTCGAATCCTGGTTGATCGCCACGTGTTCCACGTCGGCAAGACCAACCCCCGCTTCGCGCAGGCACCAGCGCACGGCTTCGGCCGGGAACCCTGCCCAGTGCTTGATGCGGCGGAAGCGCTCTTCCTCGGCCGCAGCCACAAGTACGCCATCGCGCACCAGGCACGCCGACGCATCGCCGTGGTACGCGTTGAGGCCGAGGATGTAAGTCACTTGAGCGATTCGCCTAATAGGGGACAGACCACGGTTTTGGCGTGCGTCATTGAATGTGAAACCGTGGTCTGTCCCCTATTACGGGAAGCGTCGCGCTCGGAGAATCGAAGAATACCTGATTTGATGTTTGCCAAGTCCTGCAATGCGCGCACGCTTCTCGGCCATTGAGCGGGCGGGAGGTCTCCCTCTCCACCGGAAAAATCGTGCTCCTCGGGTAACGGCCGGTGCCCCTGTTTCCGCTCTTGGAAGTCAGGCGAACCCTCTTCACGAACAATTACACCCTATGCCTAAGCGCTGCAGGATGCAAAAAACGCTGAGGGTCCTCTATTCGCCGGTATGATGGAGTGTATATGGCCAATTCATACCTATCCTTGACAAGGTTTCGCTTATAAGCGAAAATACTATGCAGGTTCTCCACTACCTCGATTCCAAGGGGCACGACCTTTATCAAGACTGACTTGATCGGCTACGCGATACTACCGGCCGCGTTGCAATCCAGCGCCGGATCGACCGAATCGTCGAAACTGGAAACTTGGGTTCTCATGACTTTTGCCGTGATGGCGTTTGGGAACTGAAGATCGATGTCGGACCCGGGTACCGGGTCTGTTACGTCGAGGTGAAAAAGACCACCTTGCTCCTCCTCTGTGGGGGAACTAAAAGGACCCAGGACCGCGACATCACACAGGCAGTGAGATACTGGCAGGATTATTAAAAGCGAACATGAAAACGACCAGGACCAAAAACACGACAAAGGTGCATCGCTCTCACCAAGAGGCCACGGTCGAGAGTTTTCGTCGTGACCCGAAATTTGCTGCGGCATATTTGAATGTCGTCCTCGAGGATGGTGACCGCGCGGAACTCATGACCGCGCTCCGCTACTTGACTGAAGCGTTCGGGGGGGTGTCTGCGGTTGCCCGAAAAACGGGTCTCAATACCACTACGCTCTACCGCACGCTCTCACCGCGGGGAAATCCGGAATTGAAGAGTTTCATGGACATCATGAAGGCCGTCGGGATGCGCATACTCGTCGAGCCAACCCCCGCCCGTCGATAGTCTTTCCTGGCTAGCCGCCCACGAGTGCGCAGGCAGCCTCCAGCGGAAATAGCGGAAATAGGGGACAGACCACGGTTTTGGCGTGCGTCATTGAATGTAAAACCGTGGTCTGTCCCCTATTACGATCTGCGACATACCGCGCTTCTTCCGCGTCAGTTTCAACGCATCAGTCAAAGTAAGCTTCAGCTCCACCAGCAACGCTTCCTCGTCGCTTAACTTGAGGAAGTCCCGGGTATTGCTGACCTTCCAGCCGGCTGCCCGCAGCTTCCTGAGTCTCTCAGTTTTCATCAAGGCGCTCCTGTAACAGTCAGTGACGCATGCATCCGAAGCCTCGCTTTGCATATTGCAACCACTGGCGAAATCGCCGCAGCCATCGACCGATACCACCGTCGCTTCCGCAAACGGCCCCACGCAAAACGCCGAAGCAAGATGCGCGAGACGGTGCTCGACGAAATGCAGCTCGCCGCGCCAGGGCTCCCCGCACGCCTGCGCAAGCATCTCCGCCACCCCTGCGCGCTCGCGCTCGTTGCGGATGCGGTCCAGCATCAGCCGAAGATCCGGTCGATTACTTCGCTGGTGAGACACCCCAGACGGCAGCACAGGATGGTCCTGCAGCGCCGATCAGTGCTTCCACAGTGCCGGCACATCGAGCTCGGGGGCAATCCGCAGGAGCGCCTTCATTCCCTGCAAGCTCCGACGCAGCCATCCCCTGCCACGACCAAGCGCATCCCGCCATGCCGTGTTGAAGACGCGTGCCTGCCCGGTCTGCACGAAATGGTCCGCCAGACCGGCTGCCTGCAACAGGTCTTTCGCAGCTTTGGCGCGTTCGGCCACGGGACGTTCCCCATACAGGATGAGCTTGTGCACGGCATACCGCTCAGGTGCAGGCAGGTTAACGACGCAGGCGCCCGCACGCCCGATGACGCAGCCCTGCGTGGTTCCCTGAAGCAAGAACTCCATGAACCTGAGCGGTTCAAGCGCAAGGTTCAGCTCCGGCATGACCACCGTCCTGCCGCCGCGCGTTGCGCTGGTCACGAAGTCCAGACGCAGTTCCTGGTCCTCCGGATTGCGATACTGCGCCCCTGCCTTGCCACTGAATTCCGTGAGTGGAAGCAGCCCCATTTCGAGCGATTCGAGCGCGCCATGCACGATCAGGTGCAGGTCCGCAGGCAGGGCGACCGAAATATTCCGGCCCGCGTGCGCAAAGTCGACATCGAGTGTCGAGGCGCCCTCCTGCCACCTGACACCAAGCAGATTCCCAAGAGCAAGAAATGCATGCGTGCCGATGAGCACCCCGCCCGCCCGAAACAAACCACATTCGGCCAGCCGCCTGACAATGCGAAAGTGCTTGGGTGCGGTAGGCACGCAGCCCAGTCCAAGGGCCACTTGTGCCATGGGCGCGAGAGGCTTGTCTCGCCGGTTTCGCCTGAATCGCTCAACCAGGACGCGGACCCTCTTGTCGTCTGGCCCCACATAGGCCATGCGCACTTTCTGGCCAAGTTCACGGTAGGCGAAGTACCAGTAATCCTGCCCCTTGCGCGTGAGCTTATGGAAGCTCCCTACCAGACACGCGAGGGCATTGGTCAGCTCCAGCGTACGCGTCTGCTCAAACAATTCTGCGTAAGCGGTCTGGGCGGACAGGGCAAGTTCGGTGTAACGCATGGGAGAGACGGGCGAGACCGGTAGTTGCTAAACATTTTAGCTCTTTGTTTAGCAACCTTCAAGACGCCAATTCCCCTCCTCGCCGATGAGGGCTGGCGCGAAGCGCCGGGGTGGTGCAGCCCCTGATGCTTCACCAAATAGTACGCAAGCTTGATTAACTCCACGATCACGGCCTGCCAACTCTTTTCGTCGCGCCACCATGAATCGGCCTGCCAATACGCCGGCGAGGACGCAGCAAGCCGAGCGCAAAGCCGCCGTCCGCGTCGAGCCGGACGATCCTGCGCATGGCATCCAAGTGGCGCGGCTCGCCGTAAGGCGCGAGCCCCAACACCTTGTTACGGGTCGCCGTAATGGGGAAAACCCGGGTGCTGCGTCAGCGCCTGATGGAAAATCCCCAGCCAGGGCGGGAGAGAGTCTGGTGGGATTGGCGCTTGAGCGTCCTGCCAATCCGGTAAAAAGCGGAGCGTCGCTGTCGGGCCCTGGACGAAGGCCACGACGTCATGCAGCCGCGATCCCGATAGAGATGGGTTGCGGCCTGGCCGTGCTCAAGACGCCCGGGAAGAACGCGCAGGGCGAGCAGTTCTGCTTTCGCCATGGCCTCGCCGGCAGCGGCTCCCTAAGCGAGAACTCCGGGGGGCTCAGGCACTTCGGCGAGCCAGCGCCCGTCTTCTTCGCATTCGTGCTCAATCGTGAATTTCATGTATCACCTCGACGTTTGGACACGTTTTGCGACCGTTCCATTCTTGCCACCCAACCCGACGCCACACCCCTGCCCGCTCGCGCTTGTTGCGGATGCGATCGAGCACCAGCCGAAGATCCGGTCGATTGGCGAGCGTGAAGCCGATCTTGCGTCACAGATTCGCCGTCGAATCCTGGTTGATCGCCACGTGTTCCACGTCAGCAAGGCCAACCCCCGCTTCGCGCAGGCACCAGCGCACCGCATCGGCCGGAAACCCTGCCAAGTACTTGATGCGGCGGAAGCGCTCTTCCTCGGCCGCAGCAACCAGCGCACCGTTCTTGAACAGGCAGGCCGAGGCGTCGCCGTGGTAGGCATTGAGGCCGAGGACGATCACGACGTGCCGCGACTCGCCATGCGCTCAAGGAGATACAGGGAGAGTATCAATTCGGCCACCGTTCGCTGGAGCGCATAGAACAGGCCCGCACGTCCGTCCAGAATGTTGCCGGCGACGAGCAGGCAATACAGGAACATCGCCGCCGGAGCAACGACGATGAGCCGCCTCGACTTGTCGGCGGCCGACAGCTCCGAGAACCGAGCGCGCCCGAGTTTTTCCGCCTCGAGACGCATGTACCGCGACTGTGCCATCAGCCATTGCCCGATCGGTTTTCGATCGTCATGAAAAATCCTGGAACCAAGATCCGCGATCCCGCCCTTGAGGGAAACCCGTTGCGTATGGCCGTCCTGGACGTACTCCACGGAGGTTCTCCTGTAGAGAACCGTTACCGGGGGATACACCGCGCTGCGCAGTGGTCTGCCCAACACACAGTATCGAAATTTGCACCGCAGACCATGGATTGCCGGCGTCAACTCCAGTGATTGCAACTCGCGGACGAACTCCTCAGGAACGTAATAGTCCGCATCCAGTGCCAGCACCCATTCGGTATTGATAGCGGTCTCTCGGATCGCGAAATTCCACTGATTTGCGTGCAGATCGAACCGCCTTTGATACAGATCGACCCCGGGAAATGCACGTGCGATTTCGCAGGTCTCATCCGTACTGAAACTGTCCACCACGACAATCCTTGCGGCCCAGCGAAGCTGCTTGAGGGTCCGTCGAATATTTGGGGCCTCGTTGAAGGTCAGAACGACAGGGGTGATGTCAGCGGTCCGCATCAACTTTCTTTACGCGTGACGCAGATCATGTTCTTCCACAAATAGGGCGCACGGCCACAAAAATGAAACTTGGGCGTGGAGAATCCGTGCCGTACAACCAATCCTGACAGCGTCTTTACGCTGAAGAATTTGATATGACCGCCATCCCAACACTTTGGCCATCCCATTACCTATCGCATCGATGCGGTATCCGGCATCCTACCAACGATCGCCATGCCCCGCGCCGGTGTCCTTCTGATTTCTACCAGGCCGGCTACGCGCATTGCCGACTCGACGTCCACCTGAGACTGCGGCAAGTCGTACGCGGGGCCGTACCAGTCAATGGTGTCCAGCAAGGAGTATTTCCACTGCCTTCCGAAGTCACCCCGCCCGAGGTGATGTCTCGCTGCATAGGGCAACAAATGTGACGCTTTTTCGCCGAATCGCCCCAGCCAGGAAAGCGACCATCCGAGGGGAAAAAACAATAAAGTAAGCCCAAATGCCAGTTTCTCCTTGAAGCCCAATGTGCATCCGCGGGTTGCCCACCGTATCAGCGTTCGGACCTGGAACCACCGCCAGAACCTTTTCTCGTATATCCATACCGCCAGATTTCCACCCGGTTTCAGTAGCGGAACGAGTGTCCCGACGGCGCCAAGCGGCTCCGGTGTATGTTGCAACACGCCCAGCGAATATATCCCGTCGAACGATCCTGTTTGCAGCGGCGGATTGAAAATGTCGGCGCGCAGAACAAGGAATCGATCATGCGGGAACGATTCAAGGGTCTGGGCGCAGGCGTACGCAGCCTCGGACAGGTCCATCGCCACAACGCGAGCGCCCGCCCCGAGGGCCACCGCGGCGAACCGCCCGGCCCCGCAACCCGCATCAAGAATTGTCATGTCGGCGAGTTTCGTCGGCGTCCAGCCCGTTTCGGCCCAGAACCGACAGCCGGAGTCTGGCGTGCTCGTAATCGAGTCGATCTGCACGTCCCGGAACCGCTGCCACTGCATTCCGAAATTGCGGCAGTAATCATCGGGATCCGAGACGAAGTCCATCACACCAGACCTTTCGTGAAGCGGGGTTCTGGTGAGCAGCTTGCGCAAATCGTCCTGTTCGGCACGGGGTCTGGCGCCCGGGTTGCCGCTATTCATGCGCTGTCCTCATACCAGCGATGTTTTTCAGATACGTCCCCAGAACTATCAGCACCCAAGCTCTCGACCAGAGCGGCGTCTCCGGCTCGCGCAGGAATTCGGCCCAGATTTCCCGCACGCCGCGTTCCTCGACGCTGCCGCTTTCGACCAGACTATTCAAGGCGTCTTCAGAGAAATCCCGCCAGGGGCCGGTCATCCACCTGCCGATGGGAAAGACGAATCCCTGCTTCTTCTTGCTCAATATTTCAGGCCGAAGGAGGTCTCCGAACGCTGAGCGCAAGAGAAATTTTGCCTGTCGCCGGCGACCAATCCGGTTTTCGCCCGGGAGCGACAGAGCGAATTCCGTCAACGACCTATCCAAATAGGGCACACGAATCTCCAGCCCACTCGCCATCGACGTGGCATCGCTGACATGAAGCAGCGTATTTCCGAGATACATTTTCGTCTCAAGAAGGGAAAGGGAATAAAACTCGTCCGCATCATTCAGCGCCATGTCATCCAAACATTCGGGTTCCAGATAACTGCTCCGATCCGGGTGGTCCGAAACGCCGAGCATTTGCATCTGCCGGTTGCTGAGCGTTCGCCGGCGCTGCAGGTAGATGTCGGTCAGGCTTCCGCGGGTCGAAGCGATGTCGATAAGCTTGTCGCGAAATACGGTGCTCCGGCCAGCGCCAAGGATGCGGGCTACTATCCGCCGTTGCGCCAGAGGCATCCTTCGTACGAGGCGCATCGCGGACCGGATGCGCGGCACGTCGAAGAAACTTGGATAACCACCGAAAAGCTCGTCCCCGCCTTGTCCGGAAAGTGCAACCTTTATTCCGGTATCCCGGACAAGTTTTGAGATTACGTATGTATTCAGGCCATCCATGCATGGCTGGTCGAGCCCCCGCAGCCAATCATTCGCCAAGTGCCGCCCCTGTTCCGCGTCGATCCAGAGGCTGGTGTGGCGAAGCCTTAGACCGGCCGACGTGTGGGCTGCCATCGTGGTCTCGTTTTCCTTGAGCGTATCCAGGAAACCGACCGTGAACGCCTGAATATCCGGCGAGATTCCGGCTGCAATCGAAGCGATTATGGTGCTGTCGATGCCGGCGGAGAGAAAAATGCCGACCGGCACATCGCTCATCAGATGGCTGCCGACGGCTCGCGTAAGGAGTTCTCTGGTGCGACCCACGGGATCCCCAACGCCCGAAGGAAGGGCAAGGCCCGGAAACGTCCAGTGCCGGGCCGTCGCCGGCCACGATCCCGGCACGAATTCGCTTGCCTGCAGTTCCATCGTTGATCCTGCAGGAAATGCCCGGATGTCCCTGAATATCGTGCGCGGCTGCTGCACGGCCCCATAGGCGAGCATGCCTCCGATCCCGCTCCGGTCCAGCGCAGGCTCAATATAGTTCGTGGCCAGAATGCCTTTGACCTCGCTTGCGAAAACCAGGCAGTCGGCGCCTACCGCCCAATAGAGCGGCTTGATCCCTAGAGGATCGCGCGCCAGGATCAGGCGTTGCTGGCCCTTGTCGAAAAAGGCGAACGCATACATGCCTTCCAGCCGGGACAGGCAGGCAACCCCCCAGCGCGTGAGCGCGTGCAGCAGCACTTCGGTGTCGCTGTGCCCGATGAATACCGAGCCGATTTTCTCCAATTCGTGACGGATTTCCTGATGGTTATACAGTTCACCGTTATAAGTGAGGACATCGCCGGTGTGCGGGTGGACCATCGGTTGGTGCCCCGCTTCGGACAACTCGAGGATCGAGAGTCTGCGGTGCCCAAGCGCGAGCACCCCGCAACCGAACGGTCCGACATAGGTGCCTTCGTCATCGGGTCCGCGATGCGCCTGCGAAGCGACCGCGCGTGACAGTGCCGCCTCCAATCCCGGCTTGCCCAGGGTGATGATTCCCGCTATCCCGCACATTGCGGATGTCCAAGCACGCGGTGGTAAAACTCGATCATGCGCTCGGCCAGAGGCGGCCAGGCCAGGTGATCCTGCGCGAACCCCCGTGCCCTTTCCCTGACATTTCCGCTGCGGGCCGAATCATTAACCCACTCCCTGACGGCATCGGCAACTTTGAATCGATCGCGCGGGACGACCACCGCGGCGCCGGCACTGCGTGCGACCTCCATGTGGCAGGTGTCGGTGGCAATCAGCAATCCACCCGCTGCAAGGGTTTCCGCGGCCGTAACGGAGTTGCACTCGTAGTGGGAGGTCAGAATCACCGCATCGGCATTCCGCAGGATCGAAAATCTCTCTTCGCCGTATATTGCCCCCAAATGCCGGACGCGATCGGCAATCTGCAAGGTCCGTGCGCGATCGAGCAGATTAGTCAGGCAGCCGTCGTCGGGCCCGATCAAATGAAGCACGCATCGAACGCCGGAGTCTGCAAGCGTCCGGACCGCCTCCAGGGCCAGATCCAACCCCTTGATCGGATGAATCCGCCCCAGGAAGACGAGGTTGATTTCCCCCGTTTGATCCGACAGGAACGAGGCCCGGGGCCGCTCTGCCGACCCGCGGATTGCGGCGACATCCAACCCGTTCGGGGCGATCAACACGTTCCGCGCATTCGCTGCCGCCGGCAGCCATGAGCAGCCTTCCCGTTCGCTCAAATCGAGAAAATGCCAACCAGCCACACCGGCAATATTGCCGTGCTCCAGGACGCGATAAGCGGCTTTCTTGAGACTGCGACGCCGCTCCATGTTGTGCGCGTCGAGCATGCCTCTGGGACTCAGTACATAGGGCACGTGCCTGATGCGGCAGAATATTTCCGATAATGAAATAACGCCGTTCCACACGCTGTGAAGATGGACGATATCTGCGCGCCCGATCGATTTCCACAGCGTCGCTGCCAACCCGATACCCGGAATTTCAAAAGGAGCAAGGAACTGTCGACCTCCAGACAGCTTCACCCCGCCGCGACTGACCGTGGCTACCGCCCCGATATCATGCGCCGCCACGAATTCGACGCTGGCGCCTGCATGCGCCTCGGCTTGCGCCAGGCCCATGACGCTTCGCGAAGGCCCGCCGCGGTCTGGTGCGATACTAGGCAGCACATGCAATACACGAAGCATCTAACGGGCTTCAACCGGGGTGCTGCCCGATAGCTATCTGTGCCGCCCGGACCGCGCTATTCGAAAACAGATCAAGGCCCCAGGTCCCAATTCGAATTGCCGCTGCTTCACCCATCGTCTGCCACCGATCGAAGCCGAGCGCCGCCGCGTGCAATCCCGCCATGATGGCCTCCTCCGAGTGGGGATCGAAGACCCAGCCTACCTCCGGGTGGACAAGGTCGTCGACGCATCCGCACTTGCGTGACACAAGCACGGGTAATCCGGCAGCCATTGCCTCGTTGACCACCAGACCCCAAGGTTCATAAATACTAGGATGGAAATAGAGATCCGCATCTGCATAGATGGCCGGCAACTCGTCATATGATTTGAAGTCTTCAATTGAGATCCTCCCTCGGCTCCTCGACGCCAATTCGCGCAGACTGGTCACCTGGCTTCCATAGCCGACGATGGTCCAATGCCAGGCCTCATTCGCCGGACGCTCGGCTGCAAATCGCAGAAATGCCCGGGCGGCAAGCAAAAGGTTCTTCTCCGGCACAATTCGGCACACGGTCAACAGGGATCTTCCCTGGCGATCCAGCTTGCGCTTTGCCGAAGCGAAATGCCGATTGTCGACCACACCGCATCCATGAAATATGCTGGCCTCTGGAAATCCGAGACGCCTCAGGTAGCGTGCCTGGGGTTGCCCACCCACAAATGCCGCCCCGCATCCGGTAATGATCCATTTCTTCACCAACTCGAGGACGCGGTTTCTGGGTTTGTCTTCCCAAGTACTTTCGGAAACGAGCACCCGCGCAATCCGATGCTTGACGCACCACGCATGCATGGCAATCGCGTCGCACAAACTCCATCCATTCACAAACACCACCGTGGGGCGAAGCTTCGCCAGCGTCCTAAGCAGCACCGGCACATCCCTGACTTGAATCGAGTCACTTTTCGGATTGTCCAGATCAAGAAATATGGATCCGTCGAGTTTCGTCGCATTGCCCCATTCATATACCTGCGAGGACCGAAGCAACTGGAGCGGAATCAGTGTCATCCCCGCTTCTTCAAACGCGTTACGCGCGTGGGACAGACGCGCAATGTGATACGGGCCGAATGTCCCGTATGGAAAGACAACGGTGTTCCGAGCCATCATGTTCCTATTAATCTCGAATACTGCACTTCGCACCAATGCAAGCGCATGCCTGAGCACAAGTTCAGCTTCATAGACAATTGGCCGTTTGCGCTTTGTCGGCGGTCACCGATCTGTAAGCCGCCAATCCGTGTCATTATCGATTCAAGATAAACCGACTTAGCTCAAGAGAACATTTCTCTCTCAACTGATTACTTTCGACATTGCATTGCAAGACATCCTTCGAAACGATCTTTGTCTTCTACTTCTCGAAATCTCGGATCTTCTGAGTCGCCAAAAACAGCTCTTCGGATCTCCAGAAATCCGTGTTGGCGTAGCTTGGCAGCCATCGATCGTTCATCCCACATCCAGAGGTGCGCACTATTTCCAAACCAGTCTCGAATGAACTCAAAAAGTCCTCGTGGTCGCCTTCTTCGCCCAAGGCCTGACGCCTCCAGGAACCGGTGGGACGCAGTATCCGCGTTATCAGACACGTAACAACGGACAAGTTCACCTAAGTCAGGGACAACCAATCTGAAGATTCCTCCCGTAACTAGGTATCGATACGTATTCGTCAGCGCTGCATCGATGTCCTCTAAGGCCAAGTGCTCAAGCACGTGAGAGCAGTAGATTCCACTGCACGACGCGTCAGCAACTGGCAAACCTATCAAGATGTCACCATACCGAACATTAGCGGGAAAGCGCATCGCGTTCTTTGAATAAAGCTTTCCTAACACCGGAATACGCTCGAAGCGTAACGTTGGGCTCGACTCGAAATTCATCCAACCGCTGGGAGCACACAAGCCACAGCCGAATTGAACGTATAGTCCGCCAAATTTACGCAAGACCTGCCCCATTAACGAAAGAACCGTAACACTGATACCCTGTCCTGCATTATCGGCCGAGCTTCAAGGATCTCTTCCTTCTATGGGTCGTAGAAAGCACTAGGTAAATCACGGTTCCGGCTACGGGAAACGCGAAGTAGAGAGGGTAGAAAAACCGGAAGGACAGGAATAGAAAGACCGCCCACATCCCGCAAATAACGAGCGCGATGAATTGGATTTCAGGGTCCAATATGGCGAGACAACCATCAAGCGTACGCGCAAGAGCACCGAAGAAAAGGCCGATATACATGACTCCAAGCAGGCCCCAGTTCATGTAGTACTGACCGACAACCGAAGGGGTTACGTTAAAAGTTTCGGTTCCACCTGTCACTACGCTGTTGTATTCGAGCCAGCTTTTCGGGTAGGGTTTGTCAGGCCATACGTCTTTGGGGATGAAGTGAGTGAAGAAGTAAGGCGTCATGGGCTCCATGTAATACTCGCCCCTGCGTTGTGTAAGGTCGATCGCCAGCAGCGCAGCGCTGAAATGCTCGTGGCCGAATCCGCCCGCTTGCCCAATGCTCACTACGCTCTGCTCGTCCAGGTAGCTGCGGCCCTCCACAAGTCCCATGCCCCGAAGTGCTCCCTGGAGAATCGCCGCGCAACTGACGATTAGCACGGCCACGATCACCTTTGGTCGCGCCCCCCGAACGGCCTTCGCCCCACTGTGCTGGAGCAATGCGGCGAGCGACATGACTGTGGGCAACATAAGGTAACCAAGATTGAATCTGCTACCGGTGGAAAAAACCAAGATCATTGCGCTCAGGAAAGCGAGTACCTGGAACACTCGGCTCCCCTGGATTCCAGCCGCAAGGCGGGCCAGCGCCAAAGCCCCCCCCGCCACTGAAACCAATCCGAAATGAACGGCGAGACCGACATCGCTCTCTTGCCCCGTGAGCTGGTAGGACCTCATAGACGACATTATTTCCAACAGCCACTCCAGGTCGGCTCCAACTGTAATCAGCACTGGTATCCATCCGAGAATACTCAGACCGAAGCAAATCCCATCGAGCCAAATCCCCGAGACTGCGTCCTGCCGTTGCACCAAGGCGCGCTGCACGATTGCAACCGGCCGAACCATGTGGTAGCCGGCAAGCAGACACAGGCCAAACAGCGAGACCGCAGTGACACCGGTTGCTACAAGACTAGAGGGGTACTCACCGCTAAGGTATGGATAAAACGTCGGCGCGACAACGAATGGCGGATTGTCGAGCGCGAGATCTATCGCTTCGATCCAGAACCAGTAGGTCACACCGAGGAGGCACGTGGCTTTCGTCAACTGGGCACCGGATACGACAATCTCACTGACTGCCACAACGCACATCACGATCCACAGTGTCGCGCATATGAATATTACAGCGCGATTTGTCGCCACGCTTTCTGCGCCCAATGTTAGCAGAGCCATGGTTGCTGCAGCAGTCGCCGCAACAAGTTCGATCTGCGCCCACCGGTAGGCGGGCTGCACGTTGCCGGTGCCCTGCCCGGTGATTCTTGGAACATTCATAAATGAAGAACCACTGCCTGTCTAATGGAATGATAGCTTGCGTTGAACCCAAATAGTGAAAGGTCCCTAAGGCTCTCTCACGGAATTCCACTCAAGCGAACTGGGCTGTTAACGCCGCCAGCCGTCTCAGGAATCAATCTTCAGGTTGTCGGTAGGTAGCTCAACGCGGCCATATTGAAACTTTCCCAGTCGACTCAATCGAAATGCCGTTGCAGCAGCAGCTTCTCGTAGATCTCCGTCACATTCCGAGCAGTAATCTCAGCATCGAATCGCGTACGAACCCACTCTTTGGCCGTTGCGACGCGTATTGCCGCTGTCTTCGGTCCTGCACCGAACAACCCAAGTTCCTTGGCGAGTCTATCAAGAACGAGCGGATCTTCTTCCGCGCACCAGTCAAGCGGTTGAGCTCTTGGGATCAACAGCGCGTTCTCAGGTGTCAGCAGCGGATATTGCGGCTCCGAGAATCCGCCTTCCCCCAGCAAACCGAATACCGGAACCCCGGCAGCCATGGCTTCGCCGAGGACCAGGCCAAAGGGTTCATGTCGACTCAGAAACGCATAGGCATCCATCGCACCGTATGCTGGCCGGACGTCAGCAAGCGCACCTAAAAAATGAGTGCGTGCGGTCAAACCGTTCTCGGAGACGAAACGCCGCAGCGTTTCGTCGAAAGGCCCTTCTCCCGCGAACATCGCGTGCCACCGGGCAGGTAGCCGCAACAAGACTTTGAGAAGATCAAGACCACCCTTCCACCAAACCAACCTCGCCACCATGCCGATTAGAAGAACATCTTGCGGTAGGCCCAACTCCCGTCGCGCGATTGCTTTGTCCGGAACCAAAGAAAATCGATCAACCTCGATTCCATTATGGACCACAAACGTCGAGCTGGGTTTCGCCCACCCAAGGGCGACTACGGCATTACGCGCATCATGGGTAATACAGATTTCTGCATCGACAAGATGACGAATTATCCAATTGGCGACTTTATGCGATCTCTGCATTAGGCTGGGCACGGGCCTTGTATGCAAGTGATATATACGTACGGCCGGTATGCCAGCGGTGGCGAGACTCAGCCAGGTCACGGGGTCCACGAAATGTAGGATGTCAGGCCGCAAGGCTCTTACAAGAGCGCGGGCCTGTGACCAAGCGAGGAGGTCCCGGGAACTCTTCGCACCCACAAAATGGGCCGTCGCTCGAGATCTACTGGATACGGGCCCGGCGCTCCCATATGCAAAGATGAGATGCGGCTCGACTCGGCTAGGGTCAAACCTATTGGCCAGCGACTCCCCAACTCTCAGCGCCCCCCCCATGTTCGGGTCATCACGATAATGTACCAAGACGACTCTAATGGGAGGTTTCATGATCATGCAGAAAATGCACGCCAATGCGTTGGCTTGGCCAGGTCCAAGTCGCCCATGGACTCATCCAAGGATGCCACTAAACCGCTCATCACTTCTCATTTGCTTACATAGAGCTCACGGCGCTCAGCGACTTAAACTGTTTCTGCATCGTCAACCATATTCCCCGCTCTCTCGCCGCTGCCCGACCTAGCCACAGCTCAGTTTCTTTCGACGCCTTAAGAATCTCCAGTTCGCTGAATGCCAAGCGCGTTATACGAGTTCTGTTTTCTCTGCTTTATGGAAAACCCACTTCTAACCGATACACATTTGTGTGCTGATTAGAGTCGACAATGCTCCGGTTCTCGCGTGATCCAGATATCTAACGATCAGAAAGCAAAAGCACATTTGCCAACGCAATTTTATTGAGGTCCCCCTCGCTGAGTGCTCTGCCTGCTCTACCGTCAGACCCAACTTCGAAAAAGCGATAACCAACTTCGCTGGCAACTTCGTACAGTTCGCCAATACAGCTGCCCAACCTTTCAAGATTAGCCGGACAGATCTCTATAAGGATGCATGCAATCTTTCCTCCTCTCAACAGACGCCCGGCCCCTCTGAGCACTCGCGTTTCAGCACCCTCGACATCGATTTTCGCAAAGCAGAGCCCTGCAATTTCTTGGTTTTCACAATACTCATCTAGACTGACCGCCGGTACCCTTGCACAATGCTCTGACGCGGCGGTATCAAGGATGCGGTTAGTCGGCGAACTCGACTGATTGTCTAAGAACCAGACCTCGCCAGCCTTATCGCTTACGGCCGCAAACGCAACCCGAGCATTGCCTAGATGATTCATGGCCACATTGGCACGAAGCCTTTGACACGTACGAGGGGATGCCTCAAAAGCTGTGATCGTCATGCCAAGCTGAATTCGCGCCAAAATGACCGTGTAAAGGCCAATATTCGCCCCAATATCCATTGCATGACCACCTGCTGTGCATACCCGCCGCATTAGGTTCAATTCCTCCGTCCCGGGAATGGCAATTTTCATACTTAACCATTCGGAGAAAGAGTGGAAATTCTCCAGCCGTCCCCCACCGGGACATGACAACGCGGCCCGTCCCCAAATGCCGCCGCAACCCAACCATTGAAGATAGCCGCGCCTAATGTCCCGGCGTACCAATAGAGTTTGAGTGTTGCGAACGATATTCGCAAAGCTCTTCACGATCGTCTCCAATTAACGATCATTGGCGCCGGTTAGCGCATTTTCCGCATTTCGGCATACTGAGCTAGCTCGGGCAGATGGCTATCCCGATCGGCGTGCGAGTCTAAATAACCAAGGCGAGAACTCGAATCGCGATAGCTAGACCACTTGAACTCAGCGAATCCAGCGTGTTCACAGGTTCGCCTTAGTTCCGAATTGGTATACAAATACCGATGCCCATGGCCGTAAAACATTAGGTTTATCTGGTCACACGCCTGCTCGTCAGCGTTGGCCCCGTTTGATTGGACAGAAATCCGGGTTGGATAAGTGATGAACTGCGCTCTAAGAGTTTTCCACGGTGCCGCGCACGTGGCGCAAGCCACGCACATGAGCGCGCGCCGCGGTGGGA
>Ga0315281_10006102_pt1 | contig 17182 bp, 20 predicted proteins | sample YL17G07_0_MG_FD_204540 | JGI IMG/M metagenome (GOLD analysis project Ga0315281, IMG submission 204540) | Sediment microbial communities from Yellowstone Lake, YNP, Wyoming, USA - YL17G07_0 | ecosystem: Environmental > Aquatic > Freshwater > Lake > Sediment | place: USA: Wyoming | collected...
GGGACTATGTCCATTAATGTCGCCAATCACATACAATTGGAAGCACAATATGATACGACACAAGAAGTTCCAGCACCTTATTTCTCAAAAGAAGAATTCTTAACTGGTGTCGCTGTCGAAATTGAAAAATTATTATTATTTAACTCACAAATCTGTCGAGTGGAACAAGTTATTAATGGCGCATTAAGATATATTTCTGAACTTAAAAATATTGGTCTTTATGGTTAATTATGCACATTCCCTAAAAATATACATCAATGCATAGGCGAATGCTAATAATTTATGAATCATGTGCACTAAAATTTTCGAATTTTCTATCAGTTGTCCAAGCATAGATTCAATATAATCTATTCTTTTCTCAATGACTTTATTTAATTTTGTAGCGATGGTAACTCTTCTCGCTACTTTCTTTGCTACTTTCTTTCCGACAGCAAATATTAATTTTTTATACAATATTGTTGGATTGGCAACTTTAATGGCTGCCTGCAAAATAGTACCCCCCTCAATTCCTTCGGGAATATATTCTTCTGACTCTTCTTTTTCTTCTTCATGATCATTATTTATATTCATCCTTCTCTCTATATTTTTTTTCGATTTGTTGAATCCACCAAAATATCCTGATACATAACCAAATTCAAATCCTTCATCATGACATTTATTTCCAGTGAAATAATTAGTTCGCATTGTTTCTTTGATGCGTTCTATTTTCTCTAAAGTAATCGGTATTTTTTCTATGTTTGTTGCCTTCATTTCACTATATTTATCATTGATTCCATCATTCAATCCTTGCTCTTTCCCATCGGCACTCGCACGTTTAAAACATGGTTCTCTTCGAAACTTAGAAACTTTTAATCCAACTATGTATCTTAATTGCATACGTAATCGATCAAATGTCTTTTTCATTTTCTTATCCAATAATTCTGGGCTTTGTATTAATTTTCTGATTTTCTTTGGCACCTGTTTATAAAATGAATTGACAATGAATATCAGTCCCTTAAATATTATTTTCAATCCTTTCTTAGATGTCATCAATAAATCCAATGTTGTAATTGCAACTATGCCAACATCAGGAACCAAACCACCAATGGCATTAGATATAAATCCGGCAAATGCTGGATAAATCGGCGCGAGTACATCACAAATTGGTAAATTTCGCCCCTCAATTTTGTATGTCTTAAATATTTTTTTAACCCACTTGTCTACCCCATTCGGTCCGCATTTAAAATCAATCTGAAAAATATCTGCAATGAATCTCTTTAAATCTGGATCTATCTCTCGCTCAGCACCACCTTCCTGGAGAAGTTCCTCAGTCAATATCTCCGACTCTCCTGTATCTTCCGACTCAATTTCCTCATTGATGTTCTCGGCTTGGTTTATCTCATTTGCCACGACCAAATCATCTTTTTCCTCCAAAATAACAATCTGATCGAATGCATTTAGTGTTGTTTCTTGTATCAATTTACTTTCATCAATTTTCTCTTTGGTTTGTCTTAATTCCTTTTCCGTCCCGATTTGCATTGTCTCCGTTAAATCTTCCTTCTCGACTGATAATGTGCCAAAGAAATTATCAAAAAATAAAATTATTGATGCTACAAAAAAAAGTCCTTTCTTAATGGTAAATAACATATTGACAATTATATCACCTCCATAACCCAATGATCCCACAGCCGCCGTCGTCGCAAGGATCGCTTGTAAAATTAATTCTATGGCTTGCCCACTTATTGATTGCGGTGAAATGGATGAAATCACTCTGGCAATTTCCGTTATTACCTGGTAACCCCTTCTAATATTTTAGACGGAATTAATTTATCCAAAAAATCAAATTCATTGGATACATTCTGTACCAATATTGGTTTAGTCACACATCCGGAACCACGTAATTTATGATTAGTTATATTAACATTTTTCCTCACATGATAAACTTTCTTTGAAAAATTTTTATGTCTTCTCATCGTTTTTTCATCTAATCCATAATAAGTAAATATGTTATTGTTCATTGTTATTCTAATAAACTAATAAGATATATAAATATATCAAAATTTTTATAATTTTTAAAATCATAAAAAAATAATATTAATCTGACTCATCGTCACTATCCTCCTCATCTGAATCCTTCTTTTTTCCTTTCTTCGGTGCTGATTTTTTCTTCTCGACTGGTTTCTTCTCTTCGCTCTCATCATCTGAGTCTTCTGAGTCTTCTTTCTTGACTTCTTTCTTTGGTGCTGATTTTTTCTTCTCAACTGGTTTCTTCTCTTCTTCACTCTCATCATCTGAATCTTCTTTCTTTTCTTCTTTTTTGACTTCTTTCTTTGGTGCTGATTTTTTCTTCTCAACTGGTTTCTTCTCTTCTTCACTCTCATCGTCTGAGTCTTCTTTCTTGACTTCTTTCTTTGGTGCTGATTTTTTCTTCTCAACTGGTTTCTTCTCGGCATCACTATCTTCATCACTCTCATCTTCCTTCTTTTTGGCTACTCCAAAACGTCTTGCTGTAGTTGAGCCACTAACTTCCTTAACGAGTTCCACAATTGGTGAAATCATCATCTTGTAAACGTCGTTACCAACTTTTGAATCTTCACACTTCTTGCATAATGCATCAAAATGTACATCAAGTTCATCGGTTAGAACATATCTTCCTTTGACATCTTCTCCGTAATCACTCCTGAGTCCATCGATGATATCTTCAATCTTCCCGGCATGCTTGAAGAACTTAACATAACCTGACTTGTAAAATCCACCATAATGAAATCCAATGATGGCATTTAATTTCGCCGCTTTCGCCTTGGCTCCAGTCTTGCTTGCTTTAGTTGACATGGCTTATTACTATATTATCTATATTATTCCTTAAATCTTTATATTGTTTAAATTTCATTTTTTTATAGGATGGTTTTAGACCTAACCAATAGATACTCACCATTAATGACTTTAAATGTATATAACTTATTTACTCTTTCACAGACATATAGATCGATAAGTTCCTTCCCATCACTATCAGTCCTGATATGCTCCGTTGGAACCGAAGACAGATCTAATTTGTATTCAAATAATTCATCCCCAATTTTCGTCATCTGTAGAAATTTGTATGGATATATAAACTTGCTTGGTTGATTACATCTGATACTAATAATTCTATTATTTGTCATTGCTGATAACTTGCCAATAATCGGTACTTGCATAACAGGCTTATTTAAATTATTGATTTTTTTTACACCAGAAGTCTTAAAATTTTTATTCGTTTTATCAATGTTCATTATTTTTTGAATGGCATCATTCGCCACAATTGTTTGTTTATTTATAGTATCTTTAATTTGTGATACACAAAATTTTCTCTTTTGCTCAAATAATTTTAAATTATTTTTTTGATCATTTTCCAATTCTCCAAGTAATTTGTTCAGTTCGTTCATCTTAAATTTGGATAAGATAATTTTTGATCATTTGGAACGATTGAACCATCAAAATCTTTCTGTTCAGGTGGATGCACGGGGTAACAATAGGCGGATCCGGTTAATCCGTATTCGACACAATATCCTTTACATCCTTCATAACACTTCTCCAATCCTAATGTGCCATCCGGTTGGTTATCATACACAATTAAATCTTCGAATTGTTTGGATATGTCTAAAATATCAGGGGTCTTTTTGACGGATACCGGATCACCAAATTTCTCATTCGTATATTTATCATCAAATATCAGCCAAAATATAATCACAATTATAACCAACAAAATAAACAAAACTAAGTATGGAAGTAATGATAACATGTGTATATATTATCAAGTTGATATTTTTAATTTAAAAATAATTAAACATATCTCCAATCATATCCAGATTCTATGGCATAATCACGAACGTCTAAATCCCACGGGCATCCATTATCGATCGCCCATTCCAATATGCCAAAATGTTTATGTTTGATAGCCATCGCGCATGTAGATTCATTCCATGGGCATCCATTTTCTCGTGCCCATTTTAATACGTCTAAATGACCCATTTCGACAGCTTCTAAACATGTTCTTTTATTCCAAGGACATCCTTTGGCTCTGAGCCATTTTAACATTTTGATACTTCCACGATATGCTGCATTGGCACAAGCCTGCTCACTCATCGGAAACCCATTTATCACTAACCATTTTGCGATTTCAAAATATCCGAATTCGACGGCAATCCCGCATACAATGACGTCAACCGGACATTGATTATATTTTAACCATTTCAATGTATTTATATTTCTGTTACAAATGGCACATAAGTACATACCAATACCAAACTGATAACCATTATCTTTTAACCATGATAATAAATTTAAGTCACCAATTAATGATGCTATATCACATACACCGTTTTCGGCATTTTCCTGGAACGTAAATCTGCGATACCTAAAAGAATGTAATGTCTTGCACTTCGCAACAAAATAATTATTCATAATTTCGTCGACCATATTTGCCATCATTCTCCGACGTAAAATGTTTTTGATATCACGTATTTCTCTGCGCAAGACCACAACATTTAAAATATTTCCCGGTGTCCAGTTCATGTGGTTATAGTTACTACATAGTTACTACATAGTTAATCAATCTTTATTTCATTTTTTAAGGTTCATGTATTTCTTCTTGTATTTAAGATACTTCTTTTTATAATCAATTGCGCTTCCGCCATTCATCTTACACATCTTCTGTCCAGAACCACCACCAGATTGAACTATTTCTTTTTTACCAGTTGTTTTCGTTATATCATTGATTGCTTTCATAATATTTTTTTTAGTCCTTTCACCTATTCTTATTTCTTTTCCACCATGTTTGACTATTATTGTTGGGAAACCATCGATAGTTTCTAGATTGACACCAGTATCATTTTTCACTTTTCCAAATTGCATCAATTGCATTTCAGCAGCCTCTACATCTTGGATATTTATGTTCCCACCAGTCAGATTTATTTTATTTACGGTTTTAATGATATTTTTCCAAATTGGCATAAATTGAACGCAATGTCCACACCCCCTCGAATGGAACAATATTACTTCTGTCATTTTCAGTATACATTTAACCTATAAAATTTCTTTTTCAATATTATAATGAACTGTTTCAATATTTGTATAATTATTGCGGTAACACTTGTAATTATTTTCACATTATTAGTTATTTATCAAAAATTTTATCTCACACCAGAAAATTTTACAGATCAATCTGGTTATAATTGTGTTTCATGTGGTTCAAAAACTTTAAGAGATTGTTTGGAATGCAGTAATTGTGGCTGGTGTATGAAAAAAGGTGATAAAGGGTTTGATTCTCAATGTGTCTCTGCTGGAGCAGGTGGGGTTCCAACAAACGATGTCTGTGATAAATTTTATGCAAATGATGCTTGGACACGTGCAATGGTCAGTACGAATAATAATAATTATAATTTATCAATCCCTGTTTTTTCATAATTATATTTTTTTTCATTTATTTTTGTATAGATCATGATATCCGATAAAAATAAAAACATTATTAAAATTTCTATTTTAATATTCATTGTTATCCTCACGATTTTATCAACAGTATTTGTTTGCACACATCATCGTATAGAAAAATTCTGGTTCATCCCTGCCGGAATGCATCTCGGAAATAATGACTTAGATGGAAAAGATTGCGTTGGATTACCACGCCACGATTGTAAACGAACCGCAAATTGTGGTTGGTGTTCAGAACCTAATGACGACATTAATGCTGGAAAATGTGTTCACGGAGATTGGAATGGAAATATAAGCAAAGATAAATGTACAAAATATGAATATGGTTTAGATTATCGTAATTTGTCACTAGTCGATCCTGAAGAGCCCTATTTCATTGCGCCTAATACTCACTGGAACTGGACACAGAAAATTTTTGAAACTAAACAAATTGCTCGACCAATCGAAAGCGAATAAAATTAATCTTTATTATTATTTTATGTAACAATTCTTCATATTTGATTTATACATAAAAAATTAATATTTTTATATTATCATGATATGCCAAAACAAATCATACCAAAAACTGTTAGAAATGCTTGTTGGGATAAATATATTGGGACTGACTATTTTGGTAAATGTTATTGTTGTAAAAATTCATCAATCACTGTTTTTAATTTTGCGTGTGGTCATGTAATAAGTGACAATAACGGTGGTGACGCAGTGTTAACTAATCTACGACCAATATGTGTTTCGTGTAATAGTTCAATGGGAACACAAAATATGCATGCATTTATGAAAAAATATGGCTTTTCTAAAACAATTAAACAAACTATGGAAAATAATGAAATTTCATTAGATGAAATCAAAGATGATGAAATCAAAGATGATGAAATCAAAGATGATGAAACCAAAGATGATGAAATCAAAGATGATGAAATCAAAGATGATGAAATCAAAGATGATGAAATCAAAGATGATGAAATCAAAGATGATGAAATCAAAGATGATGAAATCAAAGATGATGAAACCAAAGATGATGAAATCAAAGATGATGAAATCAAAGATGATGAAATCAAAGATGATGAAACTAAATCTGTTTCTGGCAGACAACGAATCGATACCAGTGTTCTGGTAAAAAAAATCCTAATTGCTGGAAAATGTTGTAAATTCCAGAAATACATAACGATCTACCAGTGCAAAAATTGTTTAAAACTATTCAATAAAAAATGTAATTATGATTCTCACATGAATCGTAAGAAACCATGCACAAATGATATTAATCCGCTAAAATGTAATTATTGTGGTAAGATTTTATCCAGAACCGATGCTCTAAATCGACATCACACAATATGTAAGACTAAACTTTTATATGATAATAAAAATATACCAGTCAATACACAAAACAATACTAATACTCTAACAAATGGCACTTTAACAAATAGCACTTTGACAAATAGCACTTTGACAAATAACATAACTAACAACATAACAAATAATACAAATAATACAAATAATACATACAACATCAATATTAATCTTAAATCCATTCGGTGAAGATGTTATGGAAAAATTATTAAACATAGGAAACAAAAAAATGAAACTAATACAATATAAAAGGAAACAATATTATATATAACACAACCACTCTAACACAGATGCAAACAACTAACTACCAGAAAGTATTCGAATTTCATGAAACTTTCGATGTTGCCAGAAGTTCGGAACCAAATATAGATAACATTCGTAATTACAAAATATCATCACTACGAGTCAAACTCATTGTTGAAGAATTTGACGAATACATCGAGGCAATGGATGCTAAAAATAATACTGAAATGATGGATGCTCTTGGAGATTTACTCTATGTTGTGTATGGAACAGGTGTTAGTTTTGGAATTAATCTGGATGATGCATTTAAAAATTATTGCCGTCAAGAAATTGAGAGAAGAGAATTCTTTTTTTCAACGACATCAGAGTGTGATGATATGTTGGAATTACGCTCAAATTATCATAAAATTATGAATCTTTTTGGTACCAACGGAGAAAATTGCGCAAATTTTATAACGAATTTTGATTATACAATTCTGAATCTTTCATATTCGATTCTTAATGGAAATGTAGATCTCATAACTGACGAACTATGTCAGATGCTTCACATTCTTTACGAAGTTTGTTATCATAATGATATTAATGCGGATCAACTTTTCACAATTATACATAATTCTAACATGACTAAAATGTGTCAAACCGAAGAAGAAGCAAAAAAAACTGTTGATTGGTATGTTGAAACACGAGGTGAACTTTTCGATCCATTTTATGTTAAATCGATCAATGATAAATATTGGATCGTTCGTGATAAAAAAACTAATAAATGTCTTAAATCAATCAATTATGTTCCAGTGGATTTAAGTAGTCTTTAATTTTTCTAACATAATAAATAAATTGCCCCCAGATTGTTTAATTGGTTTATTTTTTTTAATAAGTGTAATACGTTCCGAAGAACAATCGCATTCTTTTAATATTCCCTTCAGTATATCAATGTTAATTTGATATACTTCCTTGTATTTTCTGTATTGATATTCTTTCATATTCTTTTTAAGACAATTTTCGACAATGTCCACGTTATCCGTTTCATATATTAGTATTGGTACAATATTATCAGCTTTATCTGCATTATAATTTCGAATTCTGTTTTTAAAATTTATCGATTTACCTATTTTGTATAATGTCACACCATCTGCAGTTTGAATAACATATATAACTCCTCTACTTGGATAAACTTTCGGTTTTTGATTGTTTTCTAATGCTTCATTTTTATCCAATAAACCTTTAATGATGTAGTCTTTATATTTATCCAATATTTTTTCCAATTCTAAATAATATTCACGCACTCTTTCACTTTTTTTTGTATGACTTCTCATTGATAATAATTTAAAACAATCTGGTGTCAATAGTATTTGTTCTTTATTGTGTCCACCACTACCTTTATATTTTTTTATTTTGACGACGCTATAGTCAATATATTTCACATATGAATTCACGAGTGTTTCTTTTAATTTCCCTTTATAAGTTCCTAGCCAATCTGCTATTTTTTTCAGATCTATACTAAATCTAAATTTATTTGTTATATCGTACATCCCAAAAAAATCATCTATGAATTTATTGTCAATTGTCGAATATTTTTTGAGAAATGTTACTAGATCCATTGTATGTTGACATTTTGTATTAATATATCCTCCATGTTGTATTTCTTTTTGTGCATCATTATTTATATTATTTTGTATATTTAATGTATAACTATCGATATCAAGTATCAATAATTTATCTTTTTTGTTAATTGATATTTTATCATCACTCATATTGCATTTCAGACATGTTCCAAAACAATTCTGTGTTATACTTTTATACAAGTGTCGCTTTTCAATCTTCGCCGATATACAAAATTGGAAAAATAATGCATATTTTTGTAGTTCCTTCATGCGCATGAATCTTCCTATTTTCTGTAATATTGTGTGTCCATGTTCATTACAACATAAATTGCATCCAAATTCCATATTCTTTCCATCAAAACCTGTCGTAAATTTATCACATGCCAACATCACACAATTATTTTCTGCTTTCTGAAAATCATCATCGTCATCATTATGGGTTGCAGTGGAATAATAAATTTTATGATTTTCTATTTTAATCAATTCCCAGAAATATTTCATCATATGTACTGATGGAAACCATATTATTCCTTTATGGTAAACAGTATCAGTAACAATATTTTTAATTTTATCAATAATCATTGATGTCATTTTGCTAGTTTTATATGTTTTACATAAATCTTTTATAGTCTTACATTCAATATATTCGATCTTTGGTATTGACAAATAATTATCAATCACCCCATCAAATAACGAATATGAATAAAAGTAGTTTATTTTTTTATACATGCCATATAATTCACAAACACCCGCATTTTGTTTCTCATCTGCTGTTAATGGTGTTGCTGATAATCCTACTCTGTATTTTAATAATTGTGTATCTTTCAGTTTTTTCATATATTTATATGTCACTGAACTGTCTGATTTTTTGGATGCATCATGGCATTCATCATAAAATATTCCATTAATAGTGTTCGGGACTAATTTATATTTTATGATCTGTTGTCGTAAAATAACAAATACTTTTCCGTGTTCCATACAAATTTGTTTTTCTGTTGGGTTTATCATGAAAATATTGTGACAATTAAATTCTTTCATTTGCCCAGAAATAATATCCTTTCTGAATGTTATCCAAATTATATTATCGTTCGGATAATTTTTAATGTGATATACACATTCACTTACTGCTATTCTAGTTTTCCCCAAACCTGTACCAATGAAATAAATTCCTTGGAAGTATTTTAATGTATTCAAATTGTTCATAAACTTTTCTATACAATCTTTCTGATAATAGCGCAATGACACTGTTTCTTTTATTTGTTCAATGTAATTAAATACTTTTTTAGAAATTTCATTTTTATTCTTTGCTAATTTAAATATCGAATAGTCTGTAATTAATTTATATTTAATGTTCATTAAAATTAAAAATTTTTCGATGTCACAAATATTTGGAATGACATAATGTTCTATTCCACCCATATTTTCGGGTTCATAATGCTCAATGTTAATTGATTGTTGTTTCAATATATCCATATTATGTATGGTAGTACATTTTAATAATTCGTCCACAAAATATGCTGTCTTATCAAATATTTCGTATATTCTGATAATTTGTAATTTCTCTGGTAATGATGTTTGTAATTCACATACTCTTTGTATTGGATTGTTACTTGAACCAATCTTATGTGTGTGTATTCCATTCAATGTGTAACGAATATTATCTAAAATGTATAAATATGTGCGTTTATTCATATATTGTGTATTGTTATTTGTATTCTTTTATATTTATATAAACGTAATTATTTTTTTTGTATCAATATTCTATAAATGAATAGAATATTACAAGTCAGTGACAATAAATTCCTGGTTTTACTAACGCCCAACTATGTTTCCAATCCAAGTTTTGAATTACTTCTGGATAATTTCTCCGATGAAAATATTCGTAATTGTAAAATAGTTGAATTTCCCACGATGGAAAGTGCTATGGAACTTGCATTTAAATATCCATCCATCGACTGGAATAAACTTGTTTTGATTCATGAAGATGCATTTCACTCCCTTCGACAAATTATCAAGCAAGTTTTAGAACATGGAAATTATGTTGTTGAATTAGATTCACATCTTATGTCTCCGAGAGAAGCCAAAGAAGCCATGTTTAACCGTGTGATGATTTTAGGTAACAGATTCAATCTCTATTATGACATGAATGATATTATATGTATAAATATTATCAATCCTTGGACTAAAAATCTTCTCGCACTGACAAATATACTGAAAAATATCCCCGAACTCAGAATCAAAAAAATCTTCCAAACTAAAACTCACATCAAATTAATTGGTCTCAATGATGTTGGAACTGTTTATGAAATTCGATTATGGACTGACTTACTGGCACAATGGGCTAGACGACTTTATATCCACAAACTTAATCCAGAATTATTCCTAAGTGAATTGCCAAGAATTATGCATGATCAAAAAATAATTGATGATGGAATTGTTCTCAGATAAATTTATATTGCATACCAATATTTTTGTTCGACAATAAATTCATCATATTCATTTCCTAATTCAAATATAATTCGTTCACCATTTTCATCTATATAAAAAATTTTATCCGAATCAGGTAATTTAAAATTAATTGTGACAAATATTTTATTGTTAATTGAATATTTTTTGAAGCACCATTCAGTACGTATTTTTTTGAGTTCTTCATTTGATTTATCTATTGCTGTTTTTGGAACGACCTGATATATTTTATCAAATTGTACTATATTTTTGTTCATCGAAAAACTTTGAACGAACGACAAACTATATTTATAATATATCTACCATAATTTAAAAAAATGTTTATTTCGCAATCTTATTTGTTTTTAGTTCTATTATTAAACCATTTAGTAAATTTATTATTTTACTATTATTCCATTTGATTTTTTCAAAGTAACAATCAAATATTCCATCTTTGATCGGTTGTTTTTCAATGACTATCAACAGTAAATTAATACAATTAATTATTTTTTCATCTACACAATATTTCACAAAATATTTTGCAAATTTCTCCTCGGATAATGTCACTAACCATAATATTTCATTTTGTTGTAAATCATTAATTGTTATATTTTCACGTTTATTAAAATATTTGTCACACACATATTTCACATCTATTTCATATCTTTCTTCTAATTCTGGATGTGTCAATTCTGTATATATTTCATTAAATACATCTTTTATCACTTCAAATGGAATTGTTTTCGTGATAATAATCAATGCATTTTCATTACCCGATTTCACTCCTGTTTTAATTTCTGGTGTCATTTCCAATATTGATGGACATAAATTATTCCGTAGCAATAATTTAACCGTGTTTGTTATATCATGATATTTTCTTCGTAAATTCTTTGGCATTTTCTTTGGTTCTGTTTCATAATTCCAAAGCCACGATGGCAATAAGGCTTTATGTAACACATTATATCGATGCATGTTATGTGATATCTTGGTTACTTTATAATCTTTTAGTAATTCCTCCATTATTTCCCACAATGAAAAATTTGCTAAAATAGTGTATATTTCATGTAAATCAACTTCCTTATTTTCTATATTGCATTTTATTAATTTTATAAAATCACTCTTCGTAATTTCATCAATCAACATTATTTTTCGAACAAAATTCTGTGTCTGACATACTAATGTAAAATTAACTTGTTCACCATTATTTTCTCCATCACATTCTAATTGAGTAATGTGCAATTTCTTCTTTGTTTTTAATTTTAATGAACTTAAATTTACCATTGTATAATTACATGGGATCCATTGTTTGTATGATCCGTTCACGCGAATGTGACTATTTATTGTCATTTTGTCTATTGGTCATTAGAATTATTTATCCAAATATTACATATTTCATTTTTTTATGAATATAGATTTTTTATCATGCAATATATTATAATATAAGTAAACTTAAAATGAGTGGCGAAAAAGAAGATACGATTGAACTACCAATAGAAGTAAAAAAATCACTTTATGAAAACATTAAACGAACAGTGGCTCGTAAACTACATCGTGCGCATAACTATCGTAAATTATTTATTATTCTCTTACTCGTCGTACTGGTTATCCTCCTGGGATTTTTAATATGTCGGAAAATGAAAACTCCAAAACACAACATAACACTTGACATGCCATTAATGCACATAAATGACACTGTCATTCCAAAAGAAATTTTCCTCTTCGATAATGTTTCTGGATTGATACGCTAAAAAAATTAAATATATATATTAAACTCGATCTTATTTGTCTTTAAAATATTTAGCATTTCCTTATCATAAATGATCTTTAATTCATTTATGTCCAAATTTAATTTTTTTTGTTTGAAAAGACATATGAAACATCTTTCCGGACTTGTGCATTTTTCATGTTTGTTGGAATATTCTTTAATGTAGTGCCCAATTGACATTGGTTTATTATCGAATAAGTTAAAATTTCCTTGATCAAAAACTATCTTATAATGACAATGAATACACGTTTCCCCTGCACCTCCAGTGATTTTTAATTTATTGACGGTTATTTTATTGCATTTGGAACATATAAAATATTTTGATATTTCATATATCCTGTGATTGGCGTAAATTACCGTTTTGCTTTGTGAACTCACATAAATATATTTCGCTGGTGCTGATCTATCATACTCTAAAATATTAAATTGCCCATTTTCATAAACAGCAATAACATAATCTCCATCTTTTCGAATGATCACTTTATCCCCCGCATCAAATGAAATAGAGTTCGTCACAATAACATTCTTCGCTTGTTCTATCTCCATATGTAGAATAATTGTAACTATTTGCGTGTTCATTTGCTGTGTATAAATCAAATTATCCTATCACATCTTAATGTTTATTTTTCATTTTTTTAAATCATCATACTGTCAATATCATCAATCAAATTATTTATGGAACATTGCTGTTCATAAATATATGCGTAACATGCATCATCTCCTGTTTCTGAACTATATTTCAGTGCGTTGTCTAAAACTTCTTCTGTTAATTCTCCTCCTTTCTTGTGCGCGTATTCTAATAATGCAACATCTCCCATTTCTGCTGCATACTCACATGTCTCCGTCCAAGACAACACATTACCATCCACACTAAATAATTGTGACATTTACTATCAATAATAACTTATCATTGTGATAATTTATTTTTCATTTTTTTTCAATATATAAAGTAGAATAGTTTATAGCATAATTCAAAAATTTTGATGATGACTGAAAAAAATGATAATATAACTACAATTAAAACAGATAGTAATACACAATACAAAATGACTCAACACAATACTGATTATACTTTTATAGAAGTCTGTGCCGGATGTGGTGGATTAAGTAGTGGTTTGATGCAAGCAGGAATGAATCCAATATTATTAAATGACAATGATAAAAATTGTTGCGAAACATTAAAATTAAATCATAAAACTGCCAAAATAAAATGTTGCTCCATGACAGATCTAAATTTAAAAAAATATAAACATCAAGTAGATTTGCTGACTGGTGGTGTACCATGTTTTATCGCTGGGACTTTAGTATTATCAAATAATGGTTACAAAAGGATAGAAAATGTATTGCCAACAGATATATTACTGACACATAGTGGTCAATTTCAAAATATTGTTAACATACAAAAGAAACAATTTGCAGGAACATTATATGATGTCAAAATTAATTGTCATCCAATGATAACATGTACATCAGAACATCCATTCTATGTTAGGAAAACACAACAACATTGGAATGATAAATTACAAAAATATAAATATTCACATACTTCTCCCACTTGGGTGCCCGCAAATCAACTAAAATACAACCATTATTTTGGTATGGTAATTGATAACCAAAAAATTATTCCTGCCGGTATTGATACAATGGAACAATGGTTCATGCTTGGATATTTTATTGGAAATGGATTTATTAATGATGATTTGATATTTTTCACAATTGAAAATAAATTTGATACAGAATATGTTTTATCATGTATTCAAAAAGTGCTAAATATTACGAAAATAGAAACACACCCAAATTATAGTAAATATCAATGTTCAAATTTCACATGGCATCACATATTAAGTCAATTTGATAACAAAATACCTGAATGGGTTCAAACCGCACCAAAAGAATTCTTAAATGCATTCATACAAGGATGTATCTCATCTAATAATTGTGTTGATAATGATTCACAAACTTTCAAAACTACAAATATATCACCGGATTTGGCTTTCGGATTACAAAGAATATTTTTAAAGATTGGATATATTTTTAGTGTTACAAAAGAAAGTCACTCAACATATGGAATCAGTGGGAAAATAACGGATCAGTCCTGTATGACATCATTTATTGATGGTAATTATGCGTGGTGTAAATTATCAACGATTGCACAACACATGGGAAATTGTCATGTATATAATTTCGAAGTCGATAAATATCACAGTTATATTGTTGAAAATACAATTGTTCATAATTGTCAAGCATTTTCACAAGCAGGAATGAGAAAAGGATTTGATGATAATCGTGGCGCATTAATGTTAAAGTTCATCAAAATAGTTAATCGAATAGAACCAAAAATGTTTATGATTGAAAATGTTCGTGGATTAGTATCACATAATAATGGTGAAACCATTAAAGAAATTATTAAGCGATTAAATGAAACTGGATTATACGATGTTAAATATAAGATACTGAATGCTGTCAATTATGAAGTACCGCAAAAGCGCGAACGAGTAATAATTGTTGGTGTTTTGAAAAAATATGGTGTTGAATTTAAATATCCTAAAAAAAGTGACAATGTCGTCACAGTTGGCGAAGCATTCGAAAATGTGCCGGCATCAGAAGGTGGTAAATATTCAGATGCAAAAAAAAAATTATTCCGATTGATACCACAAGGAGGATGTTGGATTAATCTTCCAGAAGAAAAACAAAAAGAATATTTAGGAAACAGTTATACATCAGGAGGTGGAAAGCGTGGTATTTTGCGAAGGTTGTCATTGGATGAACCATCTCTAACAATATTGTGTTCTCCATCACAAAAACAAACAGAACGTTGTCATCCAACAAAAACAAGACCATTAACGCTACGAGAATCAGCAAGAATACAAACATTTCCAGATGATTATGAATTTTATGGTAGCATTGCATCACAATACAAACAAATAGGAAATGCAGTTCCTGTCAAATTGGCTTATAAACTAGGTCGCTCAATAGTAAGATGCTTAAATAAATGTGTTGATTCATGACAAGTATGAACCTATTATTTTGTGTAAAATATTTAGTACTGCATTTGTATCATCACCAAAAATATAATTAAGTAAGCACAAACCACTGTAATATATTAGTTTAACTCCATTATGTTCGATTATATTACATTTTCCTTTTGGCTTCTTATCATTTATAATTGCATATATGCATTCAAAATCCGTATGTTCTTTTTTGTATTTAGCCAGTTTTCCTAAATTTGATTTTTTTGCTGATGCATTGTCTGTGTTGTATCTGTTCTTTATTTCCATTATGATTTTGCGATTCTTATTTTTGACATCTAACCCAGTGTGATGTCCAACACCCAAATCTCTGAAATCACCATAATTTCCAATCGCTATTTGCCATATGTTACCAATTTTCATTTGCATTTGTTTTATAATCAATGAATTATTGATTTCTCTAATGTGTTTGGAGAAATATTCGTTCAACAAAATATCCGAAATAACATTAACTGCGTTTTTCGATTCTAAAACGTGTTTGATTTTTCCTTCTATTTTCTCATTGAAAATATTTATATCTGTTTTCTGTTTTGGGGTTTTTTTATCTGATACTTTTGCGCACATAATCATATATGACTTTTATAACAGCATAAATCAATAAGTTCCAATTTCATTTTTTATTTCCCTCTTACCATTGATGTCAATTGGTGAGAAACGTTAAAAAAATTATTTGCGAGTGTTCTATCCAAATCGAATACAATTAATTTCAAATTCGTTTTCACATTTTTATATACCTGGTATAAATAATCTAAATTCGGATATATCTTTGTTGGAATCATCATATTACCATCAATCTGTTGTGTTCGTATTTCATTTGTTATATCATTCACCATATTTTCTAATGTTGGCACATTCATCACAAAATTATCCTGTATTTTATCTCCGATTATATTTGTAAATTGTGTAAAATTAAAAGAACTATACATTCCCAGTTCTTTAATTAATGTATATATATCATTCTTAATTCCCCAATGATTGTCTACGACCATAATGTTAGAATCATTGTCTGAATAACTATATGAAAAATTATGTATTTTTGGAATGTACTTATTTACTTTTATATTGAATTTATCATTGTCAATGTAATATTGATAGTATTGAAGTTTATTTTTATCATAGTTTACATCCTCAAATAAAAAAATATTTTTAAATGTCATTTGCCCATGAACAAATCCTGGAATTTTACTCCTGATTACATACAATGTAAATAAAATTTGAAATATCATAGATTTTATCTCGGCAACATCCAACTTATTTATGTTCTGATTCATGTAATCTGCCAAGTTTATTGGTGAACTTTCTATTGT
>Ga0315281_10006103_pt1 | contig 17180 bp, 17 predicted proteins | sample YL17G07_0_MG_FD_204540 | JGI IMG/M metagenome (GOLD analysis project Ga0315281, IMG submission 204540) | Sediment microbial communities from Yellowstone Lake, YNP, Wyoming, USA - YL17G07_0 | ecosystem: Environmental > Aquatic > Freshwater > Lake > Sediment | place: USA: Wyoming | collected...
GGTCTCCAGAGAATGTTATCGCCTGGTTCATGAAACAGCAAAAGAACAAGGAGAAATCCAAATTGTCCCACAAGCGAAAATGGCTGAAGGATCATCCGTCATGAATCATGTAACCGGCGTTGTAGTGTTAGGGAAACGTAATGATCAGCCCTGGCCATCACGTCAAAGAAGGCCCTCATTGTTCTAAATCGTTTGCTACCTGTGGACGAATTTTAGACTATGAGGGCTTTTTTATTGCCCAGCCTGATCCCGAATTCAATGGAAATACGGGAGGTGTCCCTCATTCTGAAGTGATCCTTGTGTAATTTGGAGGAACCAAGATGGAAAAACCATTTAGAAAAACAGGAAAAGTAATAAACGTCCCGTTATTGAAAAGATTTTGCGAAGGAGGAGTTTTCGGCTGGTGGGAAACAGTAGCAGAAAGAGTTATTCAATTTAGTCAACCCCGTCCCCAGGTTCTCCCGAGGGACGATAGACGAAGCACGAGGGACGAGAGAAGGAAAAATTGTCCTTGAAAAAAGGATATAATTATGATATTTTTTCCTTATAATAAGGATAAAAATGATGATAACCAAATCGATTATTAAAGATATTATCATTTCAAACGAAGAGTTCATCGACCGAAATATAATGAAAATCGTGCCGCGAGAGGATATTTATCCCCCGGAATCCCTGAATAAAGCGGTGATATTTTATGGCGTTAGAAGGAGCGGTAAGACATTTATTCTGTATGATTTCTTTAAGAGAAACAGAGATCGCTCTCTGTACATAGACTTTGAAGATGAACGGCTGGCTGGATTTCAACTCAAAGATTTTGAATTGTTAAGGAGTTCTTTTCTTGAATTAAAACCCGAGTTGATTAACAGAGAGACGGTATTTTTGCTCGATGAGATTCAGCATGTAGCAGGATGGGAAAAGTTTTGCAGAAGGGCGGTTGAGCGCGAAAATATAAAAGTATTTTTGAGCGGTTCCGCCTCCAGAATGATGCCCTTTGAGATCCATACGGCCCTCAGAGGCAGGGCATGGAGTATGGAGGTCCTCCCTTTTTCGTTTAAGGAATATCTGGGCGCCCGGAATATGGATGTCCATGACAATGGCCTTGTTCACGGAACAAGAAGTATTTTGGTTAAAAATCATTTTTCAGAATACCTCAGGTGGGGAGGGTTTCCCGAAGTCTCCCTGATGGAATCCGAGTTTGAGAAGATTAAACTTTTGAGGGAGTATTTCAGTGCCATGTTTTTTAGAGATTTAATCGAACGATTTGCTATCAAGAATATCCCACTCCTCGAAAGCCTTACGGATAAGCTGTTCAGTTCATTTGCGACCAAACTTTCCTTGAATTCCTTTTATAAGCAGTATAAAGATAAATTTCCTTTTTCGAAGGACATGCTGTTCAAGTATTACAAAGATATCATCCAGAGCATGCTTGTCTTTGAAGTTAGGAAATTTTCCGAATCAACCTATAAAAGAATGAGGAATCCAGCAAAGATTTACACCGTTGACCCGGGGCTGTGCAAACGAGTCAGTTCTACCGATACAGGAAGGTTGCTTGAAAATGCTGTTTTTCTGGAATTAAAGAGGAGAGGCACAGAAGTCTTTTATTTTGCAGGCAACAAAGAATGTGATTTCGTCACCAAGTCGCCGGACAATAAATTCATGGCCATTCAGGCGACCTTCGAGCTGAATGAGCAGAACACCGAGAGAGAAATCGGCGGACTGGTAGAGGCATGCGAATTTCTCGATATCAAAGAAGGGACCCTTATCACTTATGATGAGGAAAATGAATTGAAGGCGGGTGTGATTAAGATAAATGTCATTCCAGCATGGAAATGGATGATAACCTAATAAGAAGTGACTAAAGTTGGAAGTGCCTAAAGTGGCAAGATGCAAGTATCGAGTTACGAGTTTCGAGTTTGGAGGGGACGTTTTAAAACCGTTCCCTACCACTGTTACTGGATACCGGAAATAAAACCAGCATCCAGCATCCAGAAACCAGCATCCAGGGAGCAGTAAAATAGGGAAGTGTCCCTAATTTCTGCTCGTTGGTTTTTGGAGGAGAGCTATGGATTTCCGGCGAGCCCGATAAAGGAACCACCGTGATCCTGAAAATACCTCAGAAACAGAGAGAACCATCATGATCAAAGTGATCATGGTTGATGACCATCATATAGTTACTAAGGAGTCCATAATTGAGAAAACATATTTTTCTGAAAATCTCCCCTAACCCCTCTTTTCCAAAGAGGGGAATTCCTCCCTTTTGTAAAGGGAGGAAAGGAGGGATTTAGTTCCCACTGTCTACACAATTATGGACTGACTAATAAGCGCGGCCTGAAACAGATCGTGGATAAGGGCTGTAAAGGAGGGTTATTGTGAAGAAGGCTTCCGGAGCGTATTATTCCATTATCAATCCGAATTCATTTCTGTTCACTCTTATTATTATCTTTATCCTGGTTTTCGGAGCCGCTTCCATTGTTGCTTATAAGCATTATGAAAGTAAGCTTCTCTATGCAATCGCTGAAAATAAATCAACGGCGAATCTCTTCTCCTCGCTCGTCTATGAGCATCAGAAGGCGACTATCGGGATTCTCGAGTCCTACGCGCAACGCCCCCTCTTTATCGATGCAGTAAAGGTAAAAGATTTTAATAACGTAATCCCTCACCTGCAATCCTTAAGCAATAACCATACTGAGATCGATGCCCTCTTTATAACCGACCAATATGGAACACTCTGGGCAAACTACCCGGTGGCCAGAGAGGGATTTGGCAAGAACTTGGCCTACCGTGACTGGTATAAAGGGGTAAGCAAGAACTGGAGACCCTATATTTCTTCTGTCTACCGTTTGATTGTTCTGGAAAAAGGTCTCGCTGTTGCCGTATCCGTACCGGTGTTCGATAAAAAAGGCAAGGTCATCGGGATACTTAGCAGCGCCCACCGCACCTTCTTCCTGGCCGCTCTCATCAGGGCAAATACATTAAATCCCAGAAAGAGCATCACCCTCCTCGACCAGGAAGGAAACATCATCTATAGCGATATTGTTGATTATGAAAAGGAGATTACGAAGTACCTCCATTTTTCACCCATACAGGAAGCCATCCGCAATGGAAAAAATATCCTTGAAATCCCTGATCCTGTTAGGGGGAGAAAGGAGGATCTATTAGCCTTTTCGCCCATCAGAGACATGGGATGGACAGTAATTGTTAGCGAAGAAAAAGGGGCGATACTCAGGTCAGAAACGACGTATTTCATCGAGATGTTTGCCATGGCGTTCCTTTTATTCGTTTGTATGACAATAGCGCCCCTGCTCTTACGGAGAGATTACCAGTACAGAGAGACGAAGGAACTCCTGACGCAAGAAAAGAAATTGAGGGAAAGCGAGGTAAGATACAAAGAACTGTTCGAGAATATGTATGTTGGTATCGCAGTCTACGAGGCAATACAGGATGGGAATGACTTTATCTTTAAGGATCTCAATGAGGGAGGCGAAAAGATTGACAACGTAAAAAGAGGGGACATCATCGGAAAAAAGGTTACCGAAGCCTTCCCGGGGGTTGCCGAATTCGGTCTCCTCGATGTGTTCGGGAGAGTGTGGAAAACCGGAAACTCGGAACACCACCCTGTTGGTCTTTATAAAGACCAAAGGATATTGGGATGGAGGGAGAACCATGTATATAAGCTTCCTTCCGGTGAGATTGTTGCTGTCTATGATGATGTGACAGCACAGAAACAGGCGGAGGATGCGCTTCGCCAGGCAGAAGAGAACTTCCGCCGTTCTCTGGATGACTCCCCGCTGGGGGTGCGCATCGTGACCACGGAAGGGGAGACACTTTATACCAACAGGGCTATTCTGGAAATCTATGGCTACGACAGCATTGAGGAATTGAGAACAACACCTGTAAAGGAGCGCTACACCCCGGAGAGCTATGCCGGGTTCCAGATAAGAAAGGAGAAAAGACAGCAAGGTGAGTATGACCCGCCCGAATATGAAATAAGCATCGTGAGGAAAAATGGTGAAATCCGCCATCTCCAGGTCTTCCGCAAAGAAGTACTTTGGAACGGCGAAAAGCAGTATCAGGCAATATACCTCGACATCACCGAGCGCAAGCGGGCAGAGGAGGCGCTGCAGGAAGGTAAAGAATTCGTAGAAAACCTCATTGCTTCGATGCAAGATGGGGTTTCGGTACTGGATAGCCACGGCGTTCATATTGATGTCAATGCTGCTTTTTGTCAGATGACTGGGTTTTCAAGAGAGGAACTCATAGGAGTCGGAACACCCCACCCCTATTGGCCACCGGAGGCGCATGAAGAGACAGAGAGGGCTTTCCAGAAGACCTTGCGGGGCGAATTCAGTGACATTGAAGTGACTTTCATGCGGAAAAACGGCGAGCGCTTTCCAGTAATCGCCAGCCCCTCCTGGGTCAAGGACAAGCAAGGCAATGTAACCAGTTATTTTGCAACGGTTAAAGACATCACCGAGCGCAAGCGGGCGGAAAAAGAATTAAGGGAAAGGGAATTGTTCAATTTTGCATTATTCGAGTACAACCCTATCCAAACTGTTGCCGTGGATCTTGAAGGAAAAGTGACCGGATTCAATCTGGTTAAAAAGAGATCAGGTGATCGATTACCTAATATCGGAGATGTGATGTATAAGGATTATGCTGGAAGGCATGAGATCGACATGTATGGAGAACTGATGAAATGCATCAGATCAGGAGAAGAAAAAGAGTTTCCGGAACAAAAGTATGGTGACAAGGTTTTGTCTATTACGGTATCACCTTTCCCTAAAGGGGCAGTGATAATAACCCAAGACATCACCGAGCGGAAGCAGGCGGAAGAAGCTTTGAGAAGGAAGTCCGGAGAACAAGATTTACTGCTCGACAACATTCAGACACAGGTTTGGTATTTAACCGATAAAGAAACGTATGGAGCCGTCAACAAGGCTCGTGCAGAATTTTTTGGGAAAAAGAACGAAGAAATGGAAAACAAGAAATTGTACGATGTCCCTAGCAAGGACGAAGCAGAAATTTGCATGTCAGGGTATGCCGAGGTATTTGAGAAGCGAAAACAGATTTATACCGAAGAATGGATAACGAACGCAAAAGGTGAAAAACGTTTATTGTCTATTATTAAAAGTCCCAAATTAGATGAGAATGGAGATGTTGAGTACGTTGTGTGCTCAGCGGAAGACATCACCGAGCGCAAGCGAGTCGAGGAGGAGCGAGAGCGCTTATTAGCTGAAATCGCAGCAAAGAACCAAGAACTCGAATCTGTCGTCTACACTATCTCCCATGACCTGAGAGCGCCCCTTGTCTCCCTGGACGGCTTCTCCTCCCTGTTGAAGAGAGAGTCCCAAAATCAGTTGGGCGAGCAGGGTCAGCACTACCTGGAGCGCATCAGAGCCAACGTGGCGCACATGAATACCCTCGTCACCGAGCTGCTCGAGCTATCACGTATCGGGCGGGTGGTAGGGCCTGAAGAAGAGATAGACGCAGGGGTGCTGCTGAGAGAAATTGAAGAGGGATTGGTACTCAAGCTGGAGCAGGAGGGGGTTGAGTTCATCGTGCAGCAACCACTGCCCGCTGTGAGAGGAGACCGGGGCCGCATTCGCCAGGTGTTTGCCAATCTGATAGAGAATGCGGTGAAATTCAGGAGCGCGGAGAGAGCGCTGCGTATCGAGGTGGGGTGTGAGGAGGAGGGAGGTCTCTATCGCTTCCACGTAGGGGATAACGGTATTGGGATTTTGCCGCAGTATCAAGAGCAGATCTTTGAACCTTTCCGGCAGTTGGATAGCGGGATCGAAGGGGTGGGGATGGGGTTGACCTTAGTCAAGAGGATCGTGGAACACCATGGGGGCCGCGTCTGGGTGGAGTCGGAGGTTGGGAAGGGATCAACCTTTTATTTTACAATACCTGATCGCCACTCGTAAATCGTACATCGTAAATCGTACATCGTAAATAGTACATCGTAAATCGAAAATCGTGAAAAGGATAAATCATGGAGAAGATAAAAAGTTTTAAAGAATTGAGGATGTGGCAGAAAGGGATAGAAATTGTGAAGGATATTTATATGCTGACAAGTAAATTTTCGAAGGAAGAGATTTATGGTTTAACAGCACAAATGAGGCGGTCTGCAATTTCAATTCCATCGAACATCGCAGAAGGATTCAAAAGATCTTTTCCTAAGGAATATAAGCAGTTTTTGCACATTTCATTGGGATCAGCTGCCGAATTAGAAACCCAACTTGTTATTGCAAAAGAGCTTGGTTTTATCAGTGATGATGAACTAAAAGATATGAGTGAAAAATTAGACCACACATCTAAAATGATTTCATCACTTTTAAAGAAGATTGGTTAACGAAGTACGATGTACGACCGACGAAGTACGATGTGCGAATGACGATGTACGGAGTACGACCGACGACTTACGAGGAAAAGGAGAGAGGCGATGGATGAGAAAAGAGGTATGAAATCGATTGAGGTTCTTTTGGTGGAGGACAATCCCGATCATGTGGAGTTGATCCTGAAGGTATTGCGGGAGAACAACATTCTCAACGAGGTGCATGTGGTGTCCGATGGGGAGGAGGCGTTGGAGTTTCTCTATCAACGGGGGAAGTATATGGAGGCACCGCGACCGGGGTTGATCCTGCTGGACATCAAGCTCCCCAAGGTGGACGGGATAGAGGTGTTGAGGAGGATCAAGGCTGATCCGGCGCTCAAGTCGATTCCTGTGGTAGTGCTCACGACGTCAATAGGGGAGAGAGAAATGATGGAGAGCTACAACCTTGGGGCCAACTCCTACATCGTCAAGCCAGTGGGTTTTGAGGAGTTCGCGAAGGTGATCAAAGACCTGAAGCTCTATTGGTTGGTGGTGAATAGTTTGCCTATGAAGTCCACATCTTAAGGGTTTTGGAGGTGAGTGCGATGAGAATCTTGTTGGTAGAGGACAACTCTGATCATAGAGAGCTGATGTCCCTTGCCCTGATAGGGCACGATTCTACGTGGGAGGTGGAGGGGGTGGGGTCTGGGGAAGAGGCGCTGCGCCGTCTTGCGGAGGGGGAGGCCTACGACGCTGTGTTCCTGGATTACAGCCTGCCGGAGCGGGATGGGTTGGAGGTGTTAGAGGAGATTCGGCGAGGTGAAGCTCCGCCCCCGGTGGTGATGGTCACTGGCCGTGGGGACGAGCAGGTGGCGGTGGAGGCGATGAAGGGGGGTGCGTATGATTATGTGACGAAGCAGGAGGGTTATCTGGTGCGGTTGCCTGTGGTGGCTCGGCGTGCTGTGGATGCCAATCGAATGGCCTTGGAGCGCAAGCAGGCGGAGGAGTTGCTAAAGAAGAGCGAAGAGCGCTTCCACATCTCTGTGGAGACCCTGTTTGAGGGCTTTGCTATCCTTTCTGCCGTCAGGGACAGTCATGGTCAAATTATTGACTTCAAATATGATTATATCAATGAGGCCGGCTGTAAAATGAATCAGAAGCCCCTCAAAGAGCATATGGGTAAAACGCTTCTGGAGTTATTACCAACGCATAAGGGAATTGGCCTTTTTGACGAATATGCCCGGGTCGTAGAGACCGGGCAACCACTCGCCAAAGAATTCTTGATTTATGAGGATGTATACGGTGGTGGGCAGCGGCTGAGACAGGCTTTTAATGTACAAATTACAAGGTTAGAAGATGGTTTGGTGACAACCTGGCAGGATCTCACCGATAAAAAGAAAGGGGAGGAATTATTAAGACAGAGTGAGGAGCGTTTGAGGTTGCTTGTTGAAAATGCAAAGGATGTCGTCATCATGGCAGACTTGGAAGGCAGTATCATCTATTATAATGGCTCCCCCGAATATGGAATCACAGCAGAGGAGGTATTAGGGAAGAACCCGTTCAGTATTTTTGACCCGGTGATTGCGGCAAGGTTGATGAATCGGTTGAAGCTTGTCATTAAAGATGGAGAAGCCTTAACCTTTGAGAATGTGATACCCTTGAATGGTGAATCATATTGGTTCCTTAACCAAATGTATCCTATACGGGATGAAAAAGGTAGGATGATCGCTGTAGGATTAATCGCGCGAAACATCACTGAGCGCAAACGGGCGGAAGACCGGGAGCAGCTCGCACACGAGGTGCTTAATCTGCTGAACGGTTTGGAGACTACCACGAACACAATTCGCGAAATCCTCTTGCTTTTCAAGAAGAAGATGGACTTCGAAGCCGTTGGCATCCGCCTGCGGGAGGGTGACGACTTCCCGTACTTCGAGACCAATGGCTTTTCCGAGGATTTCGTGCAGGCCGAGCGGCACCTGTGCGCATACGACAAAGAGGGAAAGATCGTGCGCGACGGAAAGGGGAACCCGGTGCTTGAGTGCATGTGCGGAAACATCCTCTGCGGCCGAACCGATGCCACGTTGCCGTTCTTCACGGCGGGCGGTAGTTTCTGGACCAACAGCACCACGGACCTGCTGGCTTCGACTACGGAGGAGGATCGCCAGTCGCGCACCCGTAACCGCTGCAACGGCGAGGGCTACGAATCCGTGGCTCTGATCCCGTTGCGGTCGGGCGACGAAATCATCGGGCTGCTGCAGCTTAACGACCGCCGGCGCAACCAGTTCACGCCGGAGATGATCCATTTCTTTGAGGGGGTGGGCGCCAGCGTCGGCATCGCGCTCTCCCGCAAGTGGGCGGAGGAGGCGCTGCAATTTACTCGGTTTTCACTCGATCATGCAGTCGACACGATGGTCTGTGTAGACCGTGACGCACGCTTCATTGATGTAAACGATGCTTTCTGTCGATCTTCGGGCTATTCGCGGGAAGAACTACTCTCTATGACCGTACACGACATAGACCCAGACTATTCAGCCGAGATTTGGCCCGAGTTCTGGGAAAAACTAAAACAAAGTGGTTCTCTCACATTTGAAACCTACCACCGTACTAAGGAGGGGAAAGTTTTCCCCGTCGAGATCACAGCGAATTACCTTGAATACAACGGCAAAGAATATCACTGCTCGTTCGCCCGCGATATCACCGAGCGCAAGCGCGCGGAGGAAATGTTACGAGATAGCGAAGAACGGTTTCGCACCTTAGCTGATACCACCTCCACAGCAATCTTTATCTATCAGGGCGAACAGTTTGCATATGTTAACAAAGCTACCGAGATGATCAGTGGCTACTCCAACGATGAGATGTTAACTATGCGTTTCTGGGATTTAATGCATCCCGAATTCCGAGATCTGGTTCGAGACCGTGGATTGGCGCGCCAGCGCGGTGGGGACGTGCCGGAACGCTACGAGGTGAAAATCCTTTGCAAAGACGGAAGCGAACGATGGATTCACTACACGGCTGGAATAATCCAATGGGAAGGCAAACCCGCCATCATTGGTACCGCTTTCGACATCACCGAGCGCAAGCAGGCGGAAGAAGAATTAAGAAGTTCTCATGAGCAGTTACGTTTTCTCGCCAGGCATCTCCAATCCATCAGAGAAGAGGAGAGAACACAGATAGCACGGGAGATCCACGATGAGTTAGGGCAGTCGTTGACAGGTTTAAAAATTGACCTCTCATGGTTGACCAAGAAGTTTCGTAAAGATCAGAAATTATTGATTGAGAAAGCAGAGTTAATGTTAAAACTCCTTGATACTGCGATTCAAATGGTCCGAAAGATTTCCACCGAATTGAGGCCAGGGGTATTGGACGACCTCGGTCTTATAGCAGCCATTGAATGGCAGATGAAGGACTTTCAAGACCGAAAAGGAATAAGATGTGAATTCAATTCAAGCCTTGAAGAAGTTGCATTGGATAGAGACTGTTCTACTGCGGTATTTCGAATTTTCCAGGAGATCTTGACGAATGTGGCTCGCCATGCCAAGGCAACCCAGGTGGATATAAACCTTGTGGAAGAGGCCGGTCACCTCATCTTAACTGTGGTGGACAATGGTTGGGGAATACGAGAAAGAGATATTTCCAATCCCAGATCCCTTGGTCTTCTCGGAATGCGTGAATATGCCCTTATGTTCGGTGGGGAATTGAAAATCAGTGGAGTCCACGGGAAAGGAACGACAGTCATTGTGAGTATACCACTCAAGAAATAAATCGCGGATTGCAGATTTCGGAATGAATGACAATAGACGAAGGATGAAGGACGATAGACGAAAGGCAAATGTCAATAGACGAAGGACGAAAGATGAAAGATGAAGGGCGAGGGACGAAAATGATAGGTAGTGTAAGGGATTTGAATGTTTATCGGCTTGCATTTGATGTAGCAATGGAGATATTTGAGTTATCAAAAAGGTTTCCTGTTGAAGAAAAGTATTCCTTAATTGATCAGGTCCGAAGATCTTCAAGATCGGTATGTACAAATCTTGCAGAGGCTTGTCTCCGACCCAGAGGGGAAGGGTAATGTTTGTATATGTGTTGAAAAGCGATAGAACAGGTAAACGTTACATAGGCCATACAAACGATTTAGAGAGAAGATTGAAAGAACATAATACTGGACATGTGAAGTCAACTAAAGCAGGTCTGCCTTGGAGCATAGTTACTTACAAGAAAGTTTTTTCGCGTTCGGAAGCCAGATGGGTTAAAAGGTCTTTGAAAAACTCGAAAGAAAAGTTGAGCGAATTTCTGGGTCTCTGACCCGGAGGGGCGTAAGCGCAGATATAAGGCTGTGTTTATTAATAAGTTAACAGATGCCGAACAAGAAGCAGCAGAAACTCAAACATGGCTCGAATTCGCGTTAGCGTGTAAATATATTAACCAAGAAATGTTTAAAGAGTTAGACCAAAAGTACGAACATGTCTTTGCACAGCTTATTACGATGGAAAGAAAAGCAGACTCATTTTGTAAAAAGGGGTGACTTTTTCGTCAATCGTCTATCATCTATCGTCCGTCATCTCTCATAGGAGGGAAGTATTATGCTCAAGATACTCATAGCGGATGACCATCCGATTGTTCGGCAGGGGTTGAAGCAGATCCTGTCCGAGGAGTTTGAAATAGAAGCCTTAGGAGAGGCTAAGAATAGCCAGGAGGTGCTTGACCTCGTCAGAAAAGAGAATTGGGATATGGCTGTGCTCGATATCACCATGCCGGGCAGGGGAGGGCTGGATATATTGAAGGAGCTGAAAAGCCAATATCCAAAACTTCCTGTCTTGATGTTGAGTATGCATCCCGAGGACCAATATGCAGTGAGGGTTTTAAAGGCAGGAGCAGCCGGCTATTTGACCAAAGAGAGTGTCCAGGGCGAGTTGGTCAAGGCGATCAAAAAGATCCTTGGAGGTGGGAAATATGTGAGTCCATCATTGGCTGAAAAGATGGCTTTTGATCTGGAAACGAAAACAGAAAAACCACTCCATGAGACTCTTTCCGACCGTGAATACCAGGTGATGCTCCTGATCGGATCAGGGAAGACAGTGAGCCAGATTGCTGAGGAATTATCGCTGAGTGTCAAGACCATCGACACCTACCGAACCCGCATCCTCGAAAAGATGAAGATGAAAACGAACGCCGAACTTATGCATTATGTGATAAAAAATAAACTCGTTGAATAAAAGTGATCAGTTAGCAGTGATCAGTAATCAGTAAATAATGAAAGAATGGGAGAAGATGATGGGCAAGTTGGGACATGCAAAGAGTTTTCGAGATTTAGATGTTTATCAGAAATCTAAATCGGTAGCCAAGACTATTTTTGAAGTTACAAAGTCTTTCCCGAGGGAAGAGATGTATTCGCTGACTGACCAAGTCCGACGTTCATCTCGTTCTATAGGTGCCCAAATCGCAGAGGCATGGGCTAAAAGACGGTATGAAAAGCATTTTATAAGCAAACTCACCGATGCAGATGGTGAGCAACAAGAAACTCAGCACTGGATCGACACCGCAGAAGATTGCGGGTATTTAGAGGGGGATCAAGCAATTAAACTGAACGTTGCTTTGTCCGAAATAGGAAGCATGCTTAATTCAATGATTAACAAAGCTGACCTATTTTGTCGGAAATATTCATCTGACGACGATTGATAATTGGTAGATTTTTTTCCATTTTTCGCTTCCGGCCTCTTCTTAATAATCTTTAGTGATCACTGGTCACTGATTACCGATTACTGATTACTGATAACTTGTTCTAATAGGAAAGGGATTGACACTATAGCACTTTAGTGCTAATATTTGTTTTAAAAGGAGGTGATTCACCATATGCCTCGAAATAAAAATAGCCCTGTTCGGTTGAACATCTATATCCATAACCCTGGCATACGCCGACAGATAAAAACAGTTGCCGCCAGAAAGGATATTTCAATTTCCGAGTACTGCGTTCAAGCCATCACCAATCAGTTGAGGAAAGAACAGGAAATACCCCACGAAGAAGGAGCAAGTGCCTTGAAAAATGCTGTGGGAAAGGCCCATAGATTCCATAAAGAGACATTTGAAGGAAAGGTTTTTACTGTCAGTTCTGCGGATCTTATCCGAGAGGCGAGGGAAGACAGGGATATTTCATGAAAAACACTGTTGTGATTGATGCCAGCCTTGCAGCAATGTGGGCAATCCCAGAACTCTATACCAACCAGGCCCTCGCCCTTGCCAACCAATGGGCTCAAGAAGACACTCACCTGATTGCGCCCTGTCTCTTGCTTACAGAGGTTACGAATGCTTTTTATAAAAGATTAGTTCGTGGAGAAATAGACCTGGACACGGCTATAGCAGCCCTTCATATCGTTATGGAATTTGATATTGAAATTCGTGAAGAACCCGGACTTCATTCACAGGCCATCAAATTAGCCCGCCAACTAAAAAGACCTACCACCTACGATTGTCATTATCTTGCTTTGGCAGAAATTCATCATTGTGCCCTATGGACAGGCGACGAGAGATTTTATAATTCTGTTGGAAAAGCCTTCCACCAAATAAAATGGATTGGCCACTGCCCTATTTCACCTCTTCCATCTGACATCGGTTAAACTTCGATTGTTTTAGAATTTAATTCTTCTAACCTCTCTTTTTTATCTCTTCCCTATTTTCACTTAAATTTGTATCCTGCCTTTTGCAATCTGCCTACTGTCTTCTTTCCCTTGGATTTGTAAGAAAAAACCCTACAAAAAAATCAGAAATTCACCGATTTTCTATAAATTTCAAACTGTTATCTTATAAACTCTCTTTGACTTAAAGGAGAGAAGGAAACAGTCTCATTATTTTCCAACTGAGGACGAATGATATGACCAAAAAGCAGAAAAAGATTGTGAGAGTATTTATCGTTGATGATTCGGCGGTTATTCGTGAACGTTTGAAAACGATGCTTTCTGAACTTAAAGGTATTGAAATCATCGGGCAAGCCAAAGGTTCCACCGAAGCTGAAGAGGCCATTCCAAAACTAAAACCTGATGTGGTGATATTGGACATTCGAATGCACGGGGGAAACGGCATCGAGGTGCTAAAAAATATCAAAAAGGAAAAGAATTCCCCTCTTGTGATTATGTTTACGAATTATCCCTATCCTCAGTATCGGAAAAAATGCAAGGATGCCGGGGCGAATTTCTTTTTTGATAAATCGACAGAATTTGAGAAAGTCATCGAAGTTCTTAAAAAGTTGATTAAGAATTCCTGAGGGAGGAATTTAGTTTAAAGGTACATTATTCCTAAACCCAAAGATGAGGTGAGTAAAGTTTGGAAAACCGGATACTCATTGTCGATGATGAGAAGATGATCTATTCCATCGTTGCCCAGAGGCTTGCCAAAGAAGGGTATCCCTGCGTGATGGCCAACAACGGAAGAGAAGCCCTGGGCTGCTTTTATCAGGACAGTTTTTCGCTGATCATTTCAGACATCAGAATGCCTGAAATGAATGGTTTAGAACTCCTGAAAAATGTGAAGGCTGTGCGACCAAACATGATGTTCATCATCATGACTGCGTATCCAGAGATCGATATGGCAGTAGAAGCCATTCGCTTGGGAGCTTATGACTTTCTCATCAAACCGGTTGACCTGGAACTGATGGTTTTCAGTGTGAAAAAAGCCCTTGAGCGGAAGAGGATGGAGGAGGAGATCGAGGCTCATCACAAGAATTTGGAGAAGTTGGTCGAGGAAAGGACATCAAAACTTCGAGAAGCGTTGCTTGTCCTGAAGAAGACCCATCTCGATTCCGTCAAGGTACTGGCCGGAGCGATCGATGCCAAGGACCCATACACCCGAGGCCATTCGGACAGGGTGAGAAGGATGAGCATGAGGATCGGGATGAAGCTAAGTTTTAACGAAGAGAGGTTGGAAAACTTAGTTTTTGGAGCGCTCCTTCATGACATCGGCAAGATCGGTATCAGAGATGAGGTGCTTCAGAAAAAGGGCCAATTGAGCCCCGAGGAGTATCAGTATGTTCAGCAGCACCCATTGATTGGTGTGAAGATTGTGGAGGGGATTGATTTTTTTAAAGACAAGATTTCCATGATTCGCAACCATCATGAACATTTCGATGGAAGTGGATACCCCGATGGCTTGATGGGAGAGACCATCCCACTCGAAGCACGGATCATTGCTGTATCGGATGCATTCGACGCCATGACGAGCCTAAGGCCCCATCGCAGAGCCATGCCGGTGGAGGATGTTATTCTTGAAATGGGGAAGGGCAAAGGAAAGCAATTTGATCCCAAAATCTTGGAGATCTTTCTGAATGAAAAAATTTATCAATGACAATGGATCTCTTAAAAATTGGAAATCGGCAATTGGAAATCGGCAATTAGAAATATAGGAGGTGTTCCTAATTTTCAATTTTTTCGGGGCATCAATAAACTTCATCGTGAGTGCCAATGTCGAGAAGGTGGACTGTGTCATCGTATAGCTTGAATATAACCCTCAGTTCATATGTCAGTGAACAGGCATGTTTGCCTTTAAGTTGGCCCGTGAGCGGATGGGTATGCAAGGTTGGATCAAACGGGTTGGCAGACAGTTTAACATACAACTCCCCATATGCTTTTCTAAGGTCGGGATTTTTCTTGAGAAGTTTCTTTGCGCGTTTGAGGAAGGTTTTATCCGGTTTAACCTTCATCGTCGTCGGGTGCATTAAGAATAGCTTGCATGAATTCTTCAGGGGTTTTGCATTCTACAACATCAGGATTCTGTTCGGCTTTCAGCACCCGTTCTACCAGTGCCTTTTGTCTGCGCTCCCTGTCGAGAAGGTATGCCGCGAAATCCCTCACCTCCTGGCGGGCTGTTTTCGGAAGCATGTTAAGCATTTCGTCAATTTCAGATATTTCCATTGTCTTCATGACACAATGATAATTTGTGGATGTTTTTTTGTCAACAGCAAAAATAGAAAGCTCTTAAAAACTAATACACGCTCTCTTGATTACACAGATTTCAAAGACGATTACAGAGATTTCTGGACCCCTTTTTGTCATGCTCGCCCCGTATCAAGTACGGGGTAAACTCCAGCGGGCATCCAGGAATTCTATTTCTGGATTCCTGCTGGAGTTTATCCCGGTGAAAACCGGGGCAGGAATGACTGGTGAATGAGAAATGATTTCGAAGTTAACTTGAAGTCAACATTCTTTTGGAACCCATCGCCTTATAGGCGAGGGAGGATTTAATTGGCAATCGGAAATTAGAAATAGTTTTGTAGGAGGCGAGAATGTTTAAAATAAAAAAATCCTTTTGCAAGATGGTGGTGGCAGCATTGCTCACAGTAATAGTGCTGGCTTCTTGCTCTCCGTCGAAACCCGCACCGCAGTTCAAGCTCCGCATTGGATTGTTCCCTGTCCAGGACTTTCTGCCATATTTCGTCATGATGGAGAAGGGTTTCGACAAAAAGAATGGCATCAGATTCGAGGAGATATCCTATCCGGGTGGGGCAGCTGTAATCGATGCTATGGATTCTAATACCGTAGATGTGGGCTATATCGGAAGCGTCCCTGTTCTGACCGCAGCCGAACGTGGCTTGATACCAAAGAAAGTTGTTTCAGTGGCTGCCAACAACTTTGCCGATCCCGATCATCCAGGCATTAGTGTTTTGGCTGCTCCATCTATTAGAAGTTGGAAGGATTTGAAAGGACAATACATTGCCGTCAATGCGGTAAACAGCCTCCATGGCGCTGCCATTAAGGGACGCCTCCATCAGGAAGGCATCAGCGATTACAAACTTATGGAGGTCCCTATCGCTAACATGGGTCTGGCAGTCGCTGGAGGTAATGTTGCCGCGGCCACTATGTCAGAGCCTTTCTTCACTCAATCGTTACTTCGAAACGATGGGAAATTATTAGGACGGATAATAGGTGGCCCCCCGTTCGAGAATATGGAATACTCCATGATTGTATTTAGAGGCGAGCTTTACAGGAATACTCCCCAGATAGTTAAAGCATTTCTTCGGGCCCACCTGCAAGCAGTCGAGTGGATGGGGAAAAACGAGAAAGAGGCCCGATCAATTCTTACCAGGCGTCTGAGGCTGGACCAGGAGGTTGGTAAAAAGATAAACCTGCTTCATTGGCGTTCGGATTCACGAAGCGATCCGGCATTATTGGAGAAAATGCAGCTAATCCTGGTTAATGTTGGGATGCTCAAGAAACCAATTCCAGCAAAACAACTTTATGATGAGACCCTGCTCGAAGAGGTGCTGAAAGAGCAAAGATAGATACTGGATACTGGTTCCTGGATTCCAATTGATGGTTTCTCGAGTATCCAGAATCCAGCATCCAGAAACTAATTTTTTTGGAGAAAAAGATGCGTGGAATCAGATTGTCAATCAAGTTGCCAATGCTCGTCGTTCTGCCCATATTGTTGATGGCCATAGCAGGGGCTGTACTAACGATCACCATCGGTCGAAACGCTTTGCGAGCAAGAGAGCTTGCACATAACGTAGAAAGCGTCCAGATCTATGCCGGCGCCATTAGTTTCTATATAGCCAATGCACGCTCAGTCTTGGAGACCACGTCAGGCTTGCCAGAGATAAAAGACTTTGCTTCAGCCCGGTTCATTAATCCAGCACTGTTCGGACTTCCGGCTGGTGTAGATGCCCCCAAGCGCAAGATAGCAGCCTTGATCTTAAAACACTCGGAAGTCTTTGAGTATATCATGCTCCTCCGAAATGAGGGGCTCGTTTACCTGCTCGACAGCAATTCTCGGTGAAGCGAGGAAAAAATATAGGGTGGCCCGTTAGTGCCAGTTATGGTGTCGAATAATATGGGAACCCATCCTTTTTCATTAATTTTGAGTGTTGAGCCTTCCCTAAAATAGG
>Ga0315281_10006105_pt1 | contig 17180 bp, 18 predicted proteins | sample YL17G07_0_MG_FD_204540 | JGI IMG/M metagenome (GOLD analysis project Ga0315281, IMG submission 204540) | Sediment microbial communities from Yellowstone Lake, YNP, Wyoming, USA - YL17G07_0 | ecosystem: Environmental > Aquatic > Freshwater > Lake > Sediment | place: USA: Wyoming | collected...
GTCTCCTGTTTGCTGTGCGTAGAAACGTCTAAGCACCGCTCCTATAGCACAGTTTGGAGGCTCGATGGCCTTTTTTCTTGCCAAAATCACGAATTATTCAGGCTAGGAGCCTGTCCGAGTAATGGCCGGCAATGAGTGCCGAGACGTATGTTCTCGGCTAGGTATGACAGCGAGATGTGACAATTCAGCTAGCCTCCGCCGTGGCCTGTGGCTGATGAGCGCGCCGTGTCGTCCAGTTTTGAGGGCGTCATCCTCTCGCTCTGGCCAGTTTCAGCATGTTGTGAACGCTACAGAGCAAACTCCACTCACCCGCGACCTGCGACAGGCCCCGCAACAAGAACTGCCTGAAACCACGCGCCTGTTTGATCTGGCCAAACACGGGTTCGACCACCTGCTTTCGTAGACGATAGCGACTGCGATACCCGGCGCGTTTCAGGCGGATCGTCATCGCGTGGACTCGCGTCCTCGGGACGGTCTTGCGCCTACCGACGGCCGAAGCCGCCCCGTGTTTCTGCCGCCCCGTGGCGACGTAGCCTCGAACGTGGTGGCGATTCAACGCCGTGAGATTGTGTTCGAAACAATACCCCGCATCCGCCGAGAGCTCCCGAGCCTGTCGGCCCGTGTTCGCTTTGATGGACGCCAGCATCGGCTCGAGTTGGTGCGCGTCGCTGGCCTGGTTCGTCAGCCCCTGCGCGACGATCACCTGGTGCTCGGCATCGACGGCCGCTTGGGCGTTATAGCCTTGGATGAATCCGTCCTGCGTCTTCATAATGCGACTGTCCGGATCGGTGAAATTGCGCTGCGCGCGGTCGTGGGGCGTGCCGGGCGGATTCTTCGCCGGACGGCCTCGTCGAGGGCGCTCCGAAGGGAGATCGGCCGTCCGCTTCTTGCCCCGCGCATTGGCCTGTGCCTCGGCTTCCAAGGCCGCTTTTGCGGCGCGGATCTTCTCCACGCGATGCTGCTTGTGCGTCACCCACTCCGGCAGCTCGTCCCCACGCCGGTCGACGCCATAGGCCGCGTCCTCGTGCGCGTCGCTAGCCGCCGCCTTTGCCAACCACTGGGCGACCTCGGCAGCCAGCGCCGGTTCGGCGGTCTGCATCCGGCTGTAGCTCATGGCCTTATGCTTGGAGGCGTTGGCGCGGATCTTCGTCCCGTCCAATGCGACGTGGCCCAAGCGCACCAAGCCGGCCTGTTGGCACAGCTGGAGCACCTGCGTGAACAGTCCACCCAGCGCCGGCAGATGCCGCTTCCGAAAGTCGCTGATCGTGCGAAAATCCGGACTCTGCCGCGCCGTCACGGCCATGACATCCACTCGCTCCTCACAGGCCTTCGCGATCCGTCGCGACGCGTAGATCCCTTGGCTGTACGCATACAGCAGGAGGGCGGTCATCATCGTGGGATCATACGGCGGAAACCCGCGGTCTTCGGTGTAGGGCTTCAGGATCGCCGACACATCCAGCGACTCGCGAACCAGATCCCGCACGAAGTGAGCCAGATGTCCTGCGGGCACCAGCTCCTGCACTGACGGAGGAAGCAACACCACCTGATCGACATCCCAGGATTTGAATGTTTTAGCCATGCGGCATAGGAACCACAACGCGCGCTGGCTGTCCAGTCCAAAATGGCGCATTACTCGGACAGGCTCCTAGCACTCTTTGGATGGTTATCATCACCAGATCAGGATCGACATGAACAAGATGATCTATATGTTCTGCACCTGAATTGGTGTTGATGGTCGCGAGATTACCCAAGCAGTTAGCGGCGACAAGGCTTTGGGCGAATGCCTTAGCTTTGGGGGATGTATCAAGCCACCTCATACGACGAAGAAGACTGTTCCTCAGGATTCCCGTGGCATCCAGGAAAAAGTCAACAAGGCTATTCGTGGGAAGAAGTGCTAATCGGTTTGCTCCCAAAGAGGCTGCAAGTGGAATTGGCGCAACTTGGATGTAGTCACCGCGTTTTAGTACGACTCCTCGAGACGAGAAGGACTTGATATGCTCAACGAAAGTATCTTGAGTTATTCCTCCAAGTCTTTCCGCGACGAATTTACCTTCTCCAGCGACTTGACCAGTAAGCCCGACCCATTCAAAGAGGCTTAGAATCTCCAGGGATTTCTGTGCCTCACCGATCCGTTGACGTTTTCCCCAAAGAACTCGATTAAGCGCTTCTTCGGCGGAGGTTATTGTTTGTCGACCTACTCCCTTCTGTCGGGCTGCCAGAACGGCCATCTTTGGAAAACCCTTTGCAAGTTCCTGAATGTATCTTGAGTCAGAATCGCTCAACTTTGGAGCAACAGCCCTTACTATTGATCCGATGGTTTCGTCGGATGCCGGCTCTAGACGAATCACCAGCGAATCTTGGACCTTTGTTTCAACATCTATTGTAACTAGACGCAATCGAGATCCAGCGCGACGCGTAATCCCTGCCAGTGTTATATGTAGGTCATCGGGGCAGTCGTCTACCACTAAGATTGCTGGCGCCCCTGAATCGGCAATTTCGAGTGCAAGTTTGCCAACTTCATCTCCGACAATCCCAAGATCTGCGTAGATGACAGCAGACCGATCAAGTTCATCCGATAGAAGTCCCTGCCGATTGAACAACTCAAAGACGAATCGCGATTTGCCAAACCCTGAAGGCCCCGATATTCGCAACACGGCTTTGTCTTTTGCCAAATGCTCCAATGCATTTCCTGCAGCCTGGTTGAAATTCCACAATTCAGTCTTTGACCCTTGTGGTTCTCTCTCAACGTTGAAGATGTTGTTAGATGAAAAGCGAGGTTTCTCATCGTTAATCCAGGGGATGTTTGTTATCTCATCCTCGCGCCCCCATGCTTCATGCGATTGGAAACCTACTAGGGAACGTCCTCTCTTGAGCCAGGCAAGCCAAAGCGCAACGGGGGGATGTGTGTTTACCCAGTTAGCGATACGATTCGCGTCGTAGATTTCAATAGCCTTGAGATGGCTGGGATTCCTCTTCCCTCGACGGATAGCTGCTACTACAGCTTTTCTGAGTCTATCTATCTTCTGCCCTCCAAACCCCTGAGAGCAAAACACCACATACGCCCCACGCTTTGTGAGAGCTTGCGAAATGGCCGCGTTCAATTTCGCCGCTCCTTCTTTCGGTTTCTTCAGAACTTCCGAGGTAATTGAGGTCTCCGTGAGATTCTGAGCCTTCGATTGAAAAACGCAAAACCGGCTTGGGAAGAAGTCTGTAGAGCCCAAGCCGCCGCGCCATTCCGCCCGACCATCTTCACCACCGTCCGCTACAGTAATTTGAAGTGGCACTGTTGTGGCGCGTAGTGGAATATCCACCAAGCGGCACTCTGCGAGTAGCAAGCGTTTCAATAGTTCAACCAGTTGAACGCTGCTTAACTGTTCGATCTGTTTGGTGTCAGCTTCAAAAAACATTCGTGCTCCAGGGAAGTGTCGCTTTGCAGGAACCTAGTTTATTCCACTGCCCACGTCAAACGAGAAGCTGTGTGGAAAAATGGTGTCAGGCACCATTTTTTTAATTGAGCGGAGAGGACCGAGTGAAAGTTGAGTGGGGGACTTGAGCCGATGGGGCAGGCCCCGGTATTGAGCCGGGGCCTTTTGAAGTTAGGAAGCTATTGAGGTCGATAACGGTTCATCCCGTTCTGCCGGCGGTGACGGAGGCGCATCCTGATTGAACGCAGCTGGAAGCACTTCTTCGATGCGTTCGACTAGGATGAATGTCAGTTCATCCCGCACTTCCTGCGGCACGTCTTTCAGGTCCTTCTCGTTCGCCTTCGGCAGAATGATGCGCTTGATGCCGGCTCGATGAGCCGCCAGCACCTTTTTCTGTTTCCCGAAGGGAAGTGAGCAAGTCGCTGCTCAGGATTTTGGCAGCAAGCGGAGCACGGCGAGCGACCGAGCTTCGAGATCGTACTGAAACCCGGCTTTCAATACTGTGACCTGTTTGGAGTGCTCTTGGGTGAAAGCCGTATCCATCACCGGCTGCCATCGCACACCGCGCTTGTGTGCGGGCAGGGTGAACGGCCGAGGCTCATGGTGTGCGTTGAGCAAGATCAGGAATGTGTCGTCCAGGAGTGGTCGCCCCTTCGAGTCTTTCTCTTCGATGGCATGGCCTGCTAACCGGACGCCGAGGCAGCGGACATACCCTTTGGCCCAGTCTTCATCCGTCATCTCTTTGCCGTCGGGGCGGAGCCAGGAGAGATCCTTGACCTCCGCGCCACGGATCCGGCGGCCTTGAAAGAATCGACGCCGCCGGAACACCGGATGATGCTGTCGCAGCACAATGAGGCTCTTGATGAAGGCCAGGAGCGTCTGCTGCGGCTTGCTCATCTTCCAGTCGACCCAACTGATCTCATTGTCCTGGCAATAGGCGTTGTTGTTGCCGCGTTGCGTCCGCCCCATCTCATCGCCCCCGCAGATCATCGGCACCCCTTGCGACAAGAGCAACGTGGCCAACATGTTGCGCTTCTGTCGTTCCCGGAGCGCCAGGATCGAAGGTTTCGTAGTCGGTCCCTCCACGCCGCCATTCCAGCTGAGGTTATCGTCTGTGCCGTCACGGTTGTCTTCACCGTTGGCCTCGTTGTGCTTGCGGTCATAGGAGACGAGATCATGCAAGGTGAACCCGTCGTGCGCCGTCACGAAATTAACGCTCGCATGGGGCCGGCGGCCGCCGCCTTCGTAGAGATCGCTGCTCCCGGACAGTCGATACGCCAACTCCGCCACTTGCCCTCCGTCCCCTTTCCAGTATCGCCGGATCGTGTCACGATATTTTCCGTTCCACTCGGCCCAGCCGGCCGGGAAGTTCCCGACCTGATACCCGCCTTCGCCTAAGTCCCACGGTTCGGCGATCAGTTTCACCTGCGAGAGCACCGGATCCTGATGAATGATGTCGAAAAACGCGCTGAGCCGGTCCACGTCGTGCAGTTCCCTCGCCAGCGCGGAGGCGAGATCGAATCGAAACCCGTCCACATGCATCTCGAGGACCCAGTAACGCAGGCTGTCCATGATCATTTGTAAAATACGTGGGTGGCGGACATTCAGGGTGTTGCCGCACCCGGTGTAGTCCAGATAATAGCGCGGCTGGTCGGGGACTGGCCGGTAGTACGAGGCGTTGTCGATTCCGCGAAACGACAGCGTCGGGCCTAGCTGATTCCCTTCTCCCGTGTGGTTGTATACGACGTCGAGAATGATTTCGATGCCGGCGCTGTGGAGCGCCTTGACCATAGTCTTGAACTCCCACACCTGGTGTGCGCGAGCCGACGAGGTGGCATAGTGACTGTCCGGAGCGAAAAACCCGATCGAGTTGTAGCCCCAGTAGTTGGTGAGACCGCGATCGACGAGGTGTTTGTCGCGGATGAAATGATGGACGGGCAACAATTCGACAGCCGTGATCCCCACGTTTTGCAGATGCTCAATCACCGCCGGCATCGCGAGTCCGGCATAGGTGCCGCGCAAGTTCTTCGGGATGTCCGGGTGTCTGGCTGTCAATCCCTTCACATGCGTTTCATAGATCACCGTCCGATCCCACGCGGTCCGCAACAATTGGTCTCCGCCCCAGGTGAACGCCGGGTCGACCACCACACATTTCGGTATCAAGCCGGCGCTATCTTGCCCGTCGAGGGAGAGGTCGGCCTTGGGGTCGCCGATCCGGTATCCAAACAGCGCATCCGACCAATGGATCGTGCCTGCAATCGCCTTCGCATAAGGATCGAGCAGAAGCTTGGCGGGGTTGAATCGATGTCCGGCTTCCGGCTCATACGGTCCATGGACGCGGTAGCCATAGTGCTGCCCGGGCCGTACCTCCGGTAGGTACACATGCCAGACGTAATCGGTGCATTCCTCGACTTGAATCCGGTGCGTGTCCTGAGACGCGTCAGGTTCGTCAAACAGGCACAGCTCCACTGCCGTGGCATTTTCAGAAAACAGCGCGAAGTTCACTCCCTCGCCGTCCCACGTTGCCCCCAAGGGATACGGACGCCCGGGCCAGATTCTCATGCGGGTCATTCTCCTCGGTGCGGTGACGTCGGCGAGATGCCGGGTCGAACCCCGCTCACCAAATTAGCATATAATGGCACCTGTTGGCGGGCGCCATGAGGTTTGGCAGCACCAGGCCCGGCACATACTCGCATCGGCACGACATCATATTCTTTCTCCCGGAAACAACACCATGCAAACCGCCCGTGTGCTCATCATTGATGACGATCTTATTCTCCTCGACACACTGGCTTCGACATTGCGCCTCCGGCTTCCTGACGCGCACATCGAGACGGTCGACTCCGCGCTTGCGGCTCTGGAGCATATCAGGTCGATGGAGTATGCCGTCATCATTTGTGACGGACACCAGCCCAGAATGGAAGGCGTCGCATTTGTCCGGGCCGTGCGGAAGTTTCACCCGGAGCGGCCGGTCTTGCTGCTGATCGAAAAGCACGATCAGGATCTCGTCTGGCAGGCTATTGACGCCGGTGCCTATGACATTGTGGTGAAACCAATCGACGAAGGACTGTTCCTGCTCGCCGTGCATCGCGCACTTGAAGCCTCTCGATTACGGGGCCAGGTCAAGCGAGAAGAAGAGAGGCTCTTGGCCACTGTGCGGAGAGTGATGAGAGATCTCGAGGTCCTCTACGGCGCACATGGTTTGCAGTCACATTTTGAGGCGTTCATGAATTCCGTAGAGGCTGAAAGAACGGGATAAGCTGTCAGAGTCGAGCTTACGCGCGACTCTCTTTCGAACCTCACTCGATGGAGAAAAATGGGTGTCAGGTCCTGCAATCGCACATGTTGTGCGTAGTTCGAAGTGGCCCGCTGCCGTCTAGCCATGATTGTCTTGCAACCTGGCGGTCGGGATCAGGATTGAAAGAGGGGACGAGGGGAAGATTAGGCCCCGGTATGGTCCCGGGGCCTGTTGAGTTTAGGAGGCGGTGGAGGTCGCTAACGGTTCATCCCGCTCGGCTGGCGGTGAAGTTGGGACGTCCTGATTGAACGCCGCAGGGAGCACTTCTTCGATACGTTCGACCAGGATGAATGTCAGTTCATCCCGCACTTCTTGCGGCACGTCTTTCAGATCCTTCCCGTTCGCCTTCGGCAGAATGATCCGCTTGATGCCGGCGCGGTGAGCCGCCAGCACTTTTTCCTTAATCCCGCCCACTGGCAGAACCAATCCGCTCAAGCTGATCTCGCCCGTCATGGCGGTATCGCTTCGTACGGCTTTCCCGACATAAGACGAAGCCAGCGCCGTCGCCATGGTGATACCAGCTGACGGACCGTCTTTCGGAATCGCGCCTGACGGCACGTGGATGTGGACGCCATTGCGTTTGAAGCGCGAGATGTCCAGCCCCATGCTTTCGGAGTGCGACCAGAGATAGCTCCTTGCCGCGCGCGCCGACTCCTGCATCACGTCGCCCAACTGACCGGTGAGGGTTAACTCGTGGCTGCCGGGCAAGAGGGTCGTTTCGATATAGAGCACATCGCCGCCTGTAGGAGTCCAGGCCAGGCCGGTCGCCACACCGGGAGGAAGAATCTTGCGCGCCTCTTCCGGCATGAACCGTTCGGAGCCCAGCCACTCTTCAACCAGATCGGGACGAATCGCTACGGGCTTCCGCTCCTGGCCTTCCGGCAGATCGGCGAAGGTCACGGCTACTTTTCTTGTGAGCCGTCCCAACATCTGTTCGAGCTGCCGCACGCCTGCTTCTCTGGTGTATCGGCTGATGACGAGATTCAACACGTCATCCGACAGGAGAGCCTGGCTCGCGTCGAGCCCTGCTTCCTTGAGCCGTCGCGGCCACAAGTAGCGGCGGGCGATTTCGGCCTTTTCCCGCTCGCTGTAGCCCTGGAGGCGGATGATCTCCGTGCGATCCAGCAAGGGCTGGCTGATCGTATCGAGCGTGTTTGCCGTCGTGATGAAGAACACCTTCGACAGATCGAACGGGAGATCCAGATAGTGGTCGCGGAACGTATGGTTCTGCGCCGGATCGAGCACTTCCAGAAGTGCTGCCGCGGGATCGCCGCGGAAGTCACGGCCCATTTTGTCGACTTCGTCGAGCATCAAGACGGGATTGTTGACGCCGGCTCGGCGTATGGCCTGGATAATCCGTCCAGGCAACGCGCCGACATAGGTCCGGCGATGGCCGCGCAACTCGGCTTCGTCATGCACGCCGCCGAGGCTGAACCGTTCGAAGGTCCGCCCCATAGCTCTCGCGATGGATTGCCCCAAGCTGGTCTTGCCGACGCCCGGAGGGCCGACGAGGCAGAGAATCGGGGCCTTGGCCTTTGGATTCAGTTTCAACACAGCCAGATGTTCGACGATGCGCTCTTTGACCTCTTTGATGCCGTAGTGATCCTCTTCCAGCACCTGCCGGACCTTGGCAAGATTGAGGTGCTCTTCCGACGCCTTCTTCCACGGCAACTCGAGCACCAGCTCCAAATAGGTCCTGAGCACCTGGTGGTCCGGCGATGACGGCGGCACCTTTCCCAAGCGCGCCACTTCGCGCTCGACCTCTTTGCGGACATGGTCGGGGAGGTCGGCGTCCTGGATTTGTTTCTTGAGATGGGCGATCTCGCTTTCTTCTCCGTCGCCTTCGCCCAGTTCCTGCTGAATCGCCTTCAGCTGTTCGCGCAGAATGTACTCCCGCTGGTTCTTGCCGATCTTCTCCTGGGTTTCGCTGGCAATCTTGTCGCGAACCTGGAGAATCTGAATTTCCTTCGAGAGCGCGGCATAGAGCCCCCGCAGGAGATCGGTTGTGGAAGTCGTCTCCAGCAGTTTTTGCTCTTCGGCGACGGTCAAGTTGACCAGCGAGGCAATCCGGTACGCCAGTGCAACCGGGTCGTCTTCATTGCTCAAGGCGATGCTGGCTTCCTGAATGCCCGGAGTCTGGATCAAACGAGAGAGATCCGCCACCAGTTCTTGAATAGCCCGGTGCAAAGCTTGCACTTCCGTACCGCTGTCCGATGGCCGTTCAAGCGTACGCACCCTTGCGATGGCATAAGGCACGGCTTGTTCTTCCTTCATGAGCGCCACGCGCTCCAACCCTTGCACGAGCACTTGAATGGTGCCCTCTGATGATTGGCCGATCTGCTTCACGATGGCTTTGGTGCCGATGGTGTAGAAGTCGTTGAAGCTCGGCTGATCGATTTGTGGGTCACGCTGCGCGACGACCAGGATCATCTTCTCCTCGGTCTTCATCGCGGCGTTGACGGCAGCAACCGACCGTTCTCGTCCGACCGTCAAGGGCATCATAATTCCCGGAAATAAAACGGTGCGTTTGATCGGGAGTACCGGCAGTGTCAGGGCTAACGTTTCATTGGTCATAGGAACCGTCCTTCCGCTCGGTGAAAAGATTCGAGATATACGTTGTAAGACGTAGATAGCTTCTATCGAGCGCAAGTCAATGGGAGGGATGAGGGAGTCGCAGTATCTAGTTGCAATTGCAGTGATGAGGCATGGACTGGCTCTCTTCAGCGATCGACAAAGACTCCACCTTGAGGATAGAAAAAGAGCCTTCCATCACCGGGACGAGTATCGACCGGCAGCGATGAATCAGGGGACAGTGTATAGGTGTCTTTGCCATCGAGATCGAAGAACCCAGCCACACTCTTCTCCGAGGAATCCCCCAAGCCCGATGCGGCCTGGTACTGGTCTGCCCCTCCATCGTCGATGAAGATCCCCCAGCTTGCATAGTCGGCTCGACCGAGACCGGTCGAGCGGTCGAAGGCATAGGTGTCTTGCCCTTTCCCTGCATCGATCATCACACTCACACTGTTGTCCCAGGCTACTCCTCCGTTGTAAAAGGGGCCGGAGGAGCCGTAACGATCATCACCCCGCTGGTCGATGAAGAGACCGACCCCGAAGTGGGCGGACGCGCCATGTCCATAGCGAGCGGCCTGGTGCTTGTCGTCGCCATCCAAGTCCAATTTCATCCCGGCGCCAAAAAAATAGCCCTGTCCTTGCGAGAAATTGGCGCTGTCGTAGTGGTCCTGGCCTTCGATATCCAATAAGATTCCCCAGCCCCCAGCCAGACTGTAGGCTTGCCACTCCACTTTCTTTGTCAGAATCCGTTGTCCCGACCCGGCACCCAGCCCGAAGCAGTCATACTGATAGAGGAGATCGCCTGGCTTCCCTGTGGGGGTGTCCTGCGCATTGTAGGCACTGGGATAGGTGTCGCCGCATTGATAGTGGTCGTTGCCGGCAATATCGATGACGGCGCCGACGCCCAAGGGGCCACCGAATCCGATGGCAAACCCATGGCTGGTATAGCGGTCGTTTCCTGCCGCATCGAGCAAGAGACCGAGCCCGCCAATGGCTGCACCCTGGGTCAGGCGATTACCCATATAGACATCGTTGCCTTTCGCGTCGAACAAGACTCCAAGTCCGCCGAATCCGGCGCCTCCCGATCCTCTATCGAGCTGATAGACATCGTCACCGGCATGATCGATCAACAGCCCCACTCCCAGCCTGCCGGTTGCTAGCCCAAGCGGAGCGCCTGCATAGGTATCGTCTCCGTTGAGATCGATGACGACGGCATTTCCCTGATCTTCGTCTACAGACGAGGCAATCATGCCCCGATAGAGGTCGTTGCCACCCACATCGATGATTAGACCGATGTACTTGTCCAATTCATAGGTATTCGGTCCCGGACCACCAATGACGATCAGTCCGTAGGAGGTCTCTTGGACTAATAATACGTCACCCGTCACGCCGGGAGGCACAGCGGAGGCAGGCAGGGGTTTCGTCCAGGCCTCGGCGACCTGGTGCAGCCAGCGCTCATTGGCGAGTCGGGCAAGCACCTGGGCCGCCGCGATAAGACTGGCGTAATCAACCTGTTCCTCAAGCAATTCGGTAAACCGGAGATCGGCTTTGATTCGTGCGCTCGTCTGGTTCGAAAGGCTCGAAATCTGCGGGGTGAAGTGTTCCGCCATCGACTCTGCTTGTAGAAACAGGAAATGCCGTTCTGCACTGGTCAGATTTGTCAGCGCTTTGTCTCGGTAAAGCGAGGCCTCCTCCAAGCTTCCGACCAGGAAGGCCAGGAGATTTTCGCGTGAAGAGCCAGTCGGCAGAGGAACAGGCTTGTAGAAGGTGGAGGTGCGATCCATGCCGGCTTCCAGCACATCGAGGAGGGCCGGAAGATTGACGGACCCTCCCTCCGCCATTTCAGCCAGTAAGAGTCCCTGGCGCTCCAAATCCGTCAGACCGTCCCAGGGCTGCTTGAGAGACTTGATGACCAAGCGGCGTTTGAAGTGGGCCGGGATCTTCTCGACTGTTTGATGCGTCGCGAGCAGGTCTCTGTGACGTGATCCAGTGAGTTGCTCGAGATCTTTGCGGACAGTAGGAGCCAGCCGATCGAGCACCGACTGGCGCATATGGCCTCTGGGTATGGGAGGGGGGCCAATCAACGTATAGAAGCTTTGCACAGCACTGCAACCGGGAAACGATAAGAGCAGGAGTAGACTGAAAAGGATCGGCAGGGGTCGACTCATAGTTTCGGTCCACAGCATACGGTGAGCGGTCATTCTTTGCTATCGGGTTTGGGAATCGTTTTGCGCATCGATCCCGACACAAGCTGAAATTCGTACAAACGACATTCCAGCGGGCCATTGAAGAGGGGAATGCGTTTCGATGGCGCGAGGCCGATCAACTTGGGGACTCGCAAATCGCCGGTAAAAATATAGGCCCGCCATCCGCTGAAGCGCTGTTTCAACCAATTGCCCAGTTGGGGATAGAACGCATCGAGTTCCTCGGGTCGGCTGAGTCGGACTCCGTAGGGGGGATTGATCAACAGCACACCATGTTCAGCCGGAGCCTCAAGAGCGAGTAGGTCGCTCTGCCGCAAGCGAATATCGACGGCGACTCCGGCCCCCTGAAATGTCCGTTGCGCGATCTTGACCACGGCAGGATCCTGGTCGGAAGCATAGATGGCAGCCGGCACTTCTGCCAGTTGTTTCAGCCGAGAGGCTTCGCGCAGATGGCCCCAGCGTTTGGCATCGTGGACCAGCAGGCGCTCAAACGCGAATGATCGAGACTGTCCTGGCGCGATCCGGCGCGCCATCAGCGCAGCTTCGAGCGGGATCGTTCCGCTGCCGCACATGGGGTCGAGCAACACGTCGTTGGGTGTCCATCCTGCGAGCCGCAGCAAGCCCGCCGCCAGGTTTTCGCGCAACGGTGCTTCGACGGACACAATGCGATGCCCACGCTTGAAAAGTGGCTCGCCGGAGGTGTCCAGATAAAAGGTTACCGTTGACTCATCGAGAAATGCATCGAGCCGGATGTTCGGGTGATGCGTGTCCACACTCGGCCGTTTGTGGCGCACCGACATAAATTTATCGCAGACGGCGTCTTTGATTCTCAACGTGACGAAGTCTAGGCTGGTGAGTGGGCAGCGGCGCGCGCTCACTTTTACCTTGATGGTCTGTGACGGCGTGAACCAGTCCTGCCAGGGCAGACGATAGGCGGCGCGGTACACATCGTCCTCCGAGCGATAGGGGGCCTGTCCGACTTCCCAGAGCACGCGACTGGCGATGTGACTTTTGAGATTGACCCAATACATCGTGGACCAGGGAGCTTGGAAGGCGATCCCGCCGTCCGTCTTCGTGGTCATAGGCACGCCAAGGTCGTGGATCTCCTGCTCGAGCACTCCCTCCAACCCGCGCGGACAGGGTGCAAAGAACCGTAGTTTTGTGCTATCCATTGCTAATATATGACGCTTCGTGAGACGTGCGGGACATACGAGCCATCCTTTTCTCGCTCGTCACGCATTCCTCACCACGAGTCACTCTTTTTATGAATTATTGCAGCGCCTGTGGCGCCCCAGTTACGAAGAAAATTCCCGCCGGCGACAACTTGCCCCGGTTCGTCTGCGATACCTGTTGTGCCATTCATTACCATAATCCAAAGATCGTCGCAGGTTGTATTCCAGAGTGGGATGGCCACATTCTTCTCTGCCGGCGTGCGATTGAGCCCAAGTCCGGTCTCTGGACCTTTCCTGCCGGCTTCATGGAAATCGGCGAGAGCACCGAGCAGGCGGCCGTTCGCGAGACACTGGAGGAAGCGCAGGCTCAGGTAGAGCGTATCTGTCTCTTCGCGGTCCTGAGTCTTCCACACATCGGACAGGCGTACCTGGTATTCCGAGGACCGATGCATTCACCTGATTTTGGGCCGGGTGAGGAAAGCCTCGATGTGCAGTTATTCTCGCTCTCTGCAATTCCTTGGGACAAGATTGCCTTCCCCGTGGTCAAGGACGCCCTGCGCCGTTATGTCGACGATGTGACGCGGGGCGAGTTCCAGGTGCATGTCGCCAGCTTGACGGATCGACTCACCTAGTTTTTTGAAGGTTAAGCTCAGGTTAAGGTTGAGATGAAGAAAGTCAGTCTCGGCTCAACCTCGACCGAAGCCTACCGTGCTCGCCGTTTCATCAATTGAGTGTGGAAATCGTAAGAATCGGCAGGCTGCTGCCCTCCTCATCGTGGAGAAAACGAAACCCGGTTGCCTCAGTGTAGTCGACTGTCACCCGTTCCATCCGTGCCGCACTTCGACGATCCACCGCAATTGTGAGGCTATCAACCTGCTGAACATCGTCGTCAGGCTGGGGATTGGCTTCCAACGTGATACTGAAGCTTAAGCGTGAATCGTCCAGGTCGCGTACGGAAAAACGGACAATCGGATCCTCAGGATGATGGACTTGAATCGCTTTCAGCTGTGCGATGGCGGCAAGTGTGAGGGCAATCATGAACGGAACTTTGTGTGGCGAACGATGCCGTGAATATCGATCAGGTGATCTTCCCGGTCGATGGAGTAGAAAATTCTCCAGTCTTCGACTGCATATTTTGAGAGGCCAGGCAGGTCTGATGCGATAGGGTCGTGGCGCAAGTTATCGATGTTGGAGGCAATCCATTTGGTCTTGTCCAAGAGTCGCTGTGCGATGGACGGCTCAAGTCCCGCAAGATCTTTGAGGATGGCAGGGCGATAGGCTAGACGATACCAGGCCATGCTGTCCTTACCAGCGGAGACCAAGCTGATTTGCAATGTCTTCGCCGGTCAGTCTCTCCATACTGGCCAAGGACTCTTTCAGGCGGGCGCGCAGGTTATCGCCGAGTTGGAGTCCGAGGTCGGGATCGCCCAGTAACTCTCGCAGACGATCGTCGACGATGCCGCGCACGAGTTCTTTGAATTGTTCCTGGGAAAGTTGGGAGAGCTCCATTAAGGCGGAGAATACGGAGACGAGTGCCTGAAATGCAACTAGCCCGCATTATTCATGAACACTTCTGCCGCAATCGCCGGTCCCTGAATCAAGCGAGACGGGCGAGACGAGGGAAGGTTCGAGGTTCGAAGTTTTCTGAACTTCGAACTCTGAACTTCGAACTTCTGATTGCGCTCTTCGCGCTTGTCGTGCGCCGGTGCGGTATTTTGCAACGAACCGTCATGAATCATGCGGGCTGGAGCGAAGGTCGTCTATTGAATGCCGGTCTTGGGCTGGAGTTGTTGGATTATACGGTTCAGTCGGTCTTGATGCGGGGGGGCTACCGTCAGAAACTCTAGGCCGATGCCGGCGGACCCGGACCAGCGGACTGCGGCGTTGTCGATTAAGATCGGCTTCGACTCACCAGGAATATGTAATTGCACGGTGAGCTGCATGCCGGTAAAGGGGCTGATGATACTGTCTACGTGACAGCCCTTGGCCGAAATATTTTTTACAGATCCAGCATGGCGGAAGTGATCCTTATGTACTAAGGTGCTGGAGAACGATACGGGAAATCTCGGGTGCTTTCTGGTGACCATAGCCGTGGATTGAGCGCTTTCTTATGGGGTGATGTTCACTTGGGTTGCCAGGAACTGCTCCAGACGGGCTCGTTCCATCTCCTGCATCTCAAGAAATTCCACCCCAAGCTCGAGTTCCATTATCCAGCGAACTGTGGCGGCTCGAATGGTGACGGCAGGAGTCTGTCCTGGAATCTGGAGATGCACTGTGAGGAGGGCGCCGCTCTTTACCGCAAGATCGCTCACGACCTTGCAGCCACCCATCCCGAGGTTATACACGATCCCTACCCCGGCATGATCGCCTGAAAATGTGGCAGGGAATTCCACCTGATAGCGAATGTGCTGCCTCTGTTCTGTCATATCGATGCCCTCAGCAGGCATGCATTTCAAAAGTGGCCTCTGCGATGTGGCTTCCCTGACGGTGCCTTCGCCTCAAGAAAGGCTAATCGGTGAACGGGTGGTTGTCAAAGAAATAGAGATCTTTGGAGATTCCCGATCCCAATAAATTTGGGAGGAGAGAGGTGAGGCCAGACGGATGGCGCTCTGTAAGCAGGCCGTGACGAAAATTACGCAGAAGAGTGGGGAAGATTGGGCGATTCAGACAGACGTGACGAACGAGTATTAGATCCTGCGGCAACTTTTCTACACCGTTCACAGCGCTTGTCCTGTCCGGTTCCATTTGATTTTCGGTGAACGCACTTCTAGAATGCCGCGATTGGATTGAGGTTGCGATGCCCACCACCTCTGGCTCACGAACATCCTCTCAGCGCAAGAAGAAGACCTCGAAGAAGTCTTCCGGCCTCGACGCCTCGCAAAAGCGTTGTTTCCAGGCTCGGTTGCTGAAGTGGTACAAGAAACATGGCCGTGATTTGCCTTGGCGAAAGACCTCAGACCCCTATCACATTCTGGTCTCTGAAGTGATGTTGCAACAGACTCAGGTCGATCGGGTGATTCCGAAGTACCACGAGTTTCTAGACCGCTACCCAAGTTTTGAAGAGTTGGCTGATGCGCCGGTCTCGGATGTGAAGAAGACGTGGTATCCGCTAGGCTACAATATTCGCCCAGAGCGGTTACACAGTATCGCGTGCGAAACGGTGGAGCGGTATGGGGGTCATCTTCCGAACGATGCGGAGGAATTACTGTCGTTCAAGGGGATTGGACGTTACACGGCCGGCGCGATTAGGTCGTTCGCATTCAACGAAGATGCCCCGATCCTGGACACGAATGTGATTCGGGTTCTCCACCGGGTGTTCATGGCGAAAGGTGATCCCAAGACTCAAAAGGCGAAGCTTTGGCAATTGTCGGAAGCCTTAATTCCACGCGGGAAGGGCTATGACTTCAACCAGGCGATCATGGACTTTGGAGCGATCTGCTGCACGGCGAGAAGTCCCTCCTGTCGGCAATGTCCGATGAAATCGTTTTGCAAAACCTATCCTTTCGATCAGAAGCCGCGAAGAGCGACGGTGCGGCATGAAGGTCGTTGAAGTCGCTGCCGGTCTTATTTATTGTGAAGGCCGCTACTTGATCGCTCGACGGAAGCCGGGCGTGCACTTGGCAGGTTTCTGGGAGTTTCCAGGCGGGAAGTGTGAGCCGGGTGAAACATTGGAAGAATGTCTGCGACGGGAGTTGTTCGAAGAACTGGGTATTCGTATCGACGTGCCGATACCGTTTCAGATTATTCGGCATGAATATGCGGAGAAAACTGTGGACCTGCATTTTTTCCGTTGCAGGATCGAAATTGGACACGCTTCGGCAATCGACTGCGCGGAAATTCGATGGGTCTGGCCACACGAGTTGGGCGACTTTGAGTTTCCCCCGGCGGATCGTCCGGTCATCGAGGCCTTACGGAAACAGAGCATAGGACAGACTTTATGAAGGTCGTCCTGGACATCGAAACCATTCAAGCGCCTCGGGAAGAATGGTCGCGGCTGGTGGGGAAGCTTCCGTCAAGCGGCGAGTCTGAGCCGGCAGGTGAAGCGTACGATTTGTTTACGGCGGGGGCTGCCGAAGCTCAACGACGCGCCGAGGATGAACAATATGCGAAGTCTGCCTTCGACGGCACGTTCAGTCAGATCGTCTGTATCGGCCTATTGGAGTTTTCCGACCAGCTCGAACCGCGTGGGTCGGTGGCCTGGTATGGCGGGGATGAGCGGGAGTTGCTGCGGCAATTCTGGAGCCGTCTGGCTCAGAGCCGCCCGTCTCTCTTCATCACCCACAATGGTTTGGGCTTCGACATTCCGTTCATTAAGAAGCGATCGATCATCCACCAAGTTAAGCCGAGCTTGGATGTTAACCTTGCCAAATTCCGTACGGAACCGGTTTATGACACGATGGCGATCTGGAGCAATTGGGATATGCGTGGGTGGGTGAAACTCGACGTGTTGGCGCGAGCGTTGAACGTCGAAACGAAATCTGGCAGTGGAGCTCAAGTGGCTGAGATGTGG
>Ga0315281_10006106_pt1 | contig 17180 bp, 18 predicted proteins | sample YL17G07_0_MG_FD_204540 | JGI IMG/M metagenome (GOLD analysis project Ga0315281, IMG submission 204540) | Sediment microbial communities from Yellowstone Lake, YNP, Wyoming, USA - YL17G07_0 | ecosystem: Environmental > Aquatic > Freshwater > Lake > Sediment | place: USA: Wyoming | collected...
GCGACCTCGCCGAGAAACAACAGAGACTTGAGAAGGAAACAGCCGATCTCCAGAAACGCATGGAAGATTTCTTCGCCGAAATGCCTATCGAACAGATGCAGAAGCTGAACGCCCAGCTGCAGCGACAACAATTGGCTGAAATGATGAAGCAGGCAGGCGGACAACTCCAGGCGGGTCAGTCGCAGCAGGCACAGGGCACTCAGCAACAGATTCAGAAGGGACTCCAGAGCCTTTCCAATCAGCTCCAATCGATCCAGCAGGAGATGCTGCAGAAGCAGATGCAGCACGTGCACAATGAATTCCGACGAGCGATCAACAACCTCCTGGAGCTCTCCAAGCGCCAGGAGAACTTGAAGGGGCAATCTCAGAGCGCGCCACAGAATTCACCACAGCTTCGCCAGAATGCGCAGGATCAGATGCGCGTCATGCAGGATATGGGCAACGTCATTCAAGGGTTGAGTGACCTCTCCAAGCGTTCGTTCGCGGTAACGCCGGAAATGGGGAAAACGATCGGCCAGGCGTTGATGCACATGCAGAGCGCGATGAATGCGCTCGAATCCAGAAGCGGACTTGCAGCCTCGCAAGAGCAGGGTCAGGCGATGGGATCGCTCAATGCGTCAGCAATGCAGGTTCAAAAGGCAATGCAATCGCTGATGCAAGGCGGGGGGGGCGGAATGGGCGGATTACTCCAGCAGCTTCAGATGCTCGCGGGTCAGCAGCAATCGATCAACATGCAAACGCTGCAAATGCAGCAGGCAGCCGAGGCGGCGCGGCTCGCGTTGGGACAAGAGGCCGTGAGAAAATCGCTGGAGCAGTTGAACAAAGAGGCACAGGGCAGCGGCGAAGAAAAGAAGCTCCTGGGCGACCTCGACAAAATTGCCGAGGATATGAAAGAGGTTGTTCGCAACCTGGAGCAGAGTGATGTTAATCCTGAGACCATCCGGAAGCAGGAGCGCATCTTGTCGAGATTGCTCGACGCCTCCAAATCCATGCGCGAGCGAGACTACGAGAAGAGACGGCGAGCCGAGACTGGAACCGAGATTGCACGTCGCAGCCCCGGTGAGCTCGATCCCAGGACACTCGAGGGAAGAAATCGGCTATTAGAAGACTTGCTGAAAGCCCTTGAGCAGGGCTACTCAAAGGATTATCAGGAGCTGATCCGGAAGTACTTTGAAGAGTTGCAGAAGGTTGATATCCGCGAGAGATAAACCCCGGTTCCCTCTCCTTTTAGGAGAGGGCAGGGTGAGGTCACCCGCGCGCCTAACCACACTGCTGCCTATTACTGATACAGTGTTTGCGACTGAGGGACTCGATCTTAGCCCACGAACACTTCCTCTTCTTCAATGATCTTCTTAATGATCGTAATTGAAGGAAAAATGAACATCGACATGCAGATGGAAAGGAGCGGATAGAAGATGTCAATGAGTGTATTGAGGCGAGTGTACAAATAGGTACAGACTAAGACCACGCCAATTCCGAACACAAAAATGAGCAAGATCGACAGAAGTGGGCGGAACCTGAAAGCGATAAAACCGGCAATAAGAATGGAGAAAAGCGAAAGCCACACGTGACCAGTTTCCAGCTTGACCATGAAGCTCCTATCCAGTAAGCTCTGGAAGACGGACTGATATGCTTTCTGCTGCTGAAAATCAATCCCAGGCCTACTCAAGAGAACGACCTTGTCCTTGAACGCGTCGCTGAACTGCTGGGCAGATGCTCGCCCGAGAGTCCTGTTGCTCTGCCACTTCTTGTAGTGTATGGAATCACCAACCGTACTCTTCACGGCGTAAATGCCGCTAGAGTTCATCCATCCCGTACCGTTCTCCCGCGAATACATCCACCCTTGTTTCGTCACGGGAAGACGATAGTCCCCAAAGTAGATATCTCTCCCCTCCCATTTTGCCCCGAGATCAGCCGGATTGTTGTGGAACTTACGCAGGAGTTCAAGACTGACATCGAGAAGGTGGGGTTCGAATGTGTTCCGAATGTCGATCGGACGAATACGATGCAGGAACGGATCCTGCCATACTTCATAGGCAGGCATGGAATACGTTCCTTCCGAGAGCTCGATTTCCTTTCCTGTCGAATCTGCTATGTGAATCCGGGTCATTCTTGGCAGTCCAAACACTGCGATGCCAGTTGCCTCAATTCTCTTGAGTAAAGCAAAATAGTCTGGCCTGTACACGAAATTCCTGAGATTGATCAACGCACCCCTTGCCCCTACCTTCTTAAGATCCTCTACCGTCTTGAGGCAATCTTGAAGGTGGCTCGTTCGACTGTCAGCAGCCGGAAAAAACCAAAGCTCTGCAACGCTTGTCGGCACGCTCTCGTGCTTCGTAGGAAAGAGAATCTGTGAGACAATTTCATAGACGTGGCTATCAACTTCGTCGTCCCGAACGGCGTTTGAGTTTGAGATAACGAAAACGGCAAGAAAGACGCCGATGCCTGTGATGATAAGTCGCCCGCTGAGGCTGTGGGCGCGCCGCTTCAGTCTCCACAGCGCTTCATCAACCTTGCGATCCGCTTCCTGCTTATAGAATTTGTCCAAGAGAGGCGGGAGCTTTTTCAAAATGTGAAGTTGAAAGAGAATCGCGTTCAGCAGCGGCAACAGACAAATGATGGACAGTATGATCAGCAGCCAAAACGTCCAGTGAAGGTCTACCTGCATTGTGTAGCTGAAGCCGAATGATGGCTGATGATAGCTCAAGGAGGAAGTCCTGCTTGCAATGACAGCGAACAACGCAAACAGAACTGCGAGGACGAAGTACACAAATATCAGCCAGGTTGATGGTTCTTTTGGGTCTTTCATGGTTCTGCCCTCACGGTTGCCAGTTCGGGGGCTGTGTACCGTTTGCCATCGGTATGAGAATTACTTGCTGTTCCGGCTGCATCGAAATCGTTGCAGACCAGAACAAGCCAATGATAAGCACCAGGACTATCAGAAGGGCGACGGTTCGTATTCTACTAGACAGGGATCGATTTGCCGTCGCTGAAAGAGCGATCCGGTCGGCGTCGAATCGCCCTCGATCCTCCCGACGCTTCGCGCCTGTTTCAGCTGTTCTCCTCGGCTTCGTCGCGAAAATGTCAACGTGAAGCTGCCACGACGCTTTCAGGAAACTTCGGCACTCGGTGCAGGCACCGAGGTGCAGAAAGAGCTCCTGCTCGGACTCCGGCCCGAGCTCGTGGTCAATGAATTGGCTTGCTAGCTGCTGGTAATGTTCGTGGTTCATTCGTTGCCTCCTGTTGATGTCTCGCAAGCTTGTCGTCCCTCCCCCTCCTAGGGGGAGGTCATTCCTGGACATACGGCTTCAGTTTCTCCATCATCGCCTTGCGCGCCCGGAAGATTCTGGATTTCACGGAGCTTTCCGTCGCGCCGGTGACCGCCGCGATCTCAGCGTACGACATCTGCTCATACACCAGGAGCACGAGCACCTCGCGATATTCGCGCTTCAGGCTGTCGAGCAGCCGGTTTACGATATCCGCGCGTTCCAACGCGACGAGCTGCTCATGCGGCGTCTCCTCATCCCACACCGAATCATCCTCCAGACGTCCATCGTTGCGGGTCCTGCGCAGATGCATCAGCGCTTCGTTGCGCGCGATGCGGAAGATCCACGACCTGAACGACTCGTTGCGCTGAATCGATCGCGCGTGCTGCTGCACCTTCAGAAACGTCTCCTGCAGAACATCCTCAGCAAGCTGACGGTCGGCGAGGATCCTGAGGCAATACGCAAACACGCCGTCGCTGTATTGCTCGTACGCAGCAGCGAGTGCATCCTGGCTTCCGTGCTGGATACCTTCAACGAGCTCGCGTTCAGAAATTGAGTCCAAGCTTGGCTCTCGTTAAGGAACGTCAACCGGTCCTAAGGCGCCTGCCGGCTCTGCGTAAAGATGCACAAAGGGCCGAAAAGTTGCTCGCGCTTGGAAAGCTTCCGAAGGTTTCGGGACTGAACAGGGAACCCTTTGGAAGGTTCACAAAAAAAGGGGCAGATCGACGATCAGCCCCCGAGACATGCGGTTTCCAGCTGGAGGTCAACTACGAGCTGGCTGCTTCTTCTCCCTCTGCATCTGCAGCCATTCCCCCACCGCCGCGCCAAAACAGCCGACGAGAAACGCGATGAGATGAAGGGCAACCAGCAACCCTACTAGTCGATAGCCGGTAGCGTGGATGTCGCGGATTTTTGACATTGTGGGAATCAGCGTCGCCATGTAGAGCATTGACGCAATGCCCGGCTCCAGAATGGTAATACCGGTCGATCTGTACCCGACATACGCGCTGACAAGAGCAATGCCGCCTCCAGCCCACAGAGCAAATTGCCAGGTTTCGCGCGAAAGAAGGAATTGCCACAAGCTCAACTCCAGAAGTGACGGCAAAAGGTGGAAGAGAACGAGGAAGCAGTACGTGACGACCAGCCATCGCCAGTCGATTTTCGTCAATCGAAACGTCCGTGTGTCGTTCATTGTTTTCTCCTAAGGGGCACTCACGCTGAAGTGCAATCATCTGAACTCGCCTTCATATATCCATTCACGCATGTGTCTGAGGCTGTCGACTTTTACCTGAATCGCGCATGACGGAAATCTCGTCGATGTAGCACGAAAAGCAGCTGCGTTCTTTGTTGCTGTCACCGTATAGAACGCCCCTTCTGTTTTTGCATTTGTCTGCGGAACCGAATACCCTATGAAACTCCGCCCACCGCCTCCAAACGACTTGGGAAGAATGAAATATTGTGCTGCATCGACGGCGAGAATGTTCAGTTCGTTGATCATGAGGTCTCTGTTTCCCTGGACGGCTTGAGCGTGGCGGAGGTCCGCCCGCGATATCTCACCGAAAAACGCTATCGGTCCGACCGCCACTGCCACAAAGACGGTGACTAATCCGCACAGCGCATAAAATGGCCTGGATATTCTCAACGGCGGCCGTCCTGCACCTGGCGCTTTCGCCAGCCGTCGACGCCTCCACTCAAGAAAGAAAACTGTCGGACAGAGCACCAGAGTGATTAACACGGGACCAAGCGCTTTCGCCCGGTCGCCAACCGGCGGCGGTTCCGGCGGCTTGCCGCTGAACGCTCGAAGGCCATTCTCAATTGTTTGCTTTCCCCCGATCATCCATGGGAAGATCGAGGTTGGCGACGCAACACCCATTTTACCAATCGAACCTTCCTGACCGCGTGAATAGAGGGCGAAACAAAGCACGACAAATGTCAAAAGGATGATTTGCCATATGAATCCAGGGGCAAATTCCGGAGAATCAGTTCTGTGGGACATAGGTAATCCCTTTCTCTGTCAGAATGAATTTTTCCTGAATCATTCCAACCTGGCCGTTGTGGTTCTTGAACTGCGGATCCCGCCCTTTCACAAATGTTTCCTGCGAAAGAAGTTCGATCATCGCCGGCTCAAGTTTCGTGACAACGACCTGCCACTGATCGCCTTCCCACTCGGGCTTGTGAATGTTTGTCCCCACTGCTGCTCCTATGTTCTGTCTGCGAAATATGTCCGCCAACGATTCTTTCTTTGATCCGCGCTGCTGATAGAACTCGTCCAGAGTCTTGAGGGTGGGCTCCCGCATGTCGTATTGCATGACACCTCTGCCGATGACACCCCTGATTTTCATGACCGTTTCGGCCTGCCATTCGGTTTGATCCTGCATCCGCATCCATGAGAACGCCCCAAGGACAAGTACAACAATTGACGCGATGCCGAACCAGATCCTGATCCCTCTCTCCAGAGGTTTGCGGAGCGCATAGGTTAGCATGGCAATGAGATACACTACACCTGCAATTCCGGCTGCATTGAGCGATGGCCAGAGTTCTGCTGAAGGAGGCATCAGCAAGAAAACAAGAGAAACGATGACCACACCAGCGACAATCCAGAGAAGCGTGATCGAAACTTCCTGCTTAATCTCAATGGTGACTGTATGTTTTTCCATTTGCATATGCCCCTACTTGTTCAAGCCGAATGAGTTCTGGAGCGATGGAGGAAGCTTCGAGACAAGCGGTGCCGGAATCTCCACGCGCTGCGGTGGTTGCTGAGAAAGGAGCGGCGAAAACAGCAGGCTGCCGACGATCGCGAGAAAGATAATCGATGCAGCCGCCGGCAACGGAATCGAGATGCGCGTGAACCAAACCGGTGCAAACCAGCTTTTCTTCTCGCGGACTGCAGCTGCTTCCCGTCTCACGCTGGCGAGAACGCGGTAATCGAGAGCCGATGGAACCTCGGCCAGCTCCTGGCCCGCAATGTATGAACGGACCCGCATTGTCGCTTTCATGAACTCTCTGCATGCCTCGCAGGTCCCAAGGTGCGCGAAGAGCTCTGCCGACTCCCTATCACCTAGCTGATTATCAATGTAGAGGTTGATGAATTCGAAATAGCGTTCGTGGTTCATACGTTGTCTCCTTTCGAAGAGGGAATCACTCCCTGAAATACGGCTTCAACTTCTCCGCCAGTGCCCTTCTCGCTTTGAAGAGCCTCGATTTCACCGAGCTCTCTGTGTCGCCCGTGATTGCAGCGATCTCGGCGTAGGAACGCTGCTCGTACTCTCGGAGAAGCAGCACTTCTCTATACTCTGGCTTCAGCGCGTCGATGCAGGCCGAGACAATCGCTGACGTATCGTTCGACTCTGTTAGATCGAGAGGAGTCTCCTCGCTCCAAATTGACGCGTCGTCGAGCTTTCCGTTGCTTCGCCCGCGCTTCAGAAGATCGTACACTTGGTTGCGGGCGATGGCATACAGCCACGAATGGAAAAGGGAGCTATCACTTAGCGACGCGATGTTCTGATACATTTTGATGAAGGCGTCGTGTGTCGCATCTTCTGCAAGGAACCGGTCGCCCGTGAGCTTCAGGCAGAACGTAAAGATGTGTCGCTTGTACCGATGGTACAATTCTTCAAAGGCATCGATATCGCCAAGCTGGAGGCCCTGGACCAGATCTTCGTCCATCTGGGGTTCCAATGTTCTCCCTGTTCGTTGGGGGGTGCAGCCCCTAATTTGTCGTAAGACTGAGAAAGAAGCAAAAAGTTGCTGCGCGGAACATCTTCCGAAGGCTTGGGGGCAGGCTGGTTGCGAGAGGGTCGTCAGACTCCGGCAGAGCTGACGGACTCTTACGAGCAGCAGAGGGGTGTGTTAACAGTACGAGATTTGCGAAGGGTCGTGGGGTGAGCGGGGGGGAACTGCAGATGGTTTGAGACCTGACAGGTCTTGAAGACCTGTCAAGTCTGACGAGACCCGCCCAGCATGTGTGCCGGGCGGGTCTTAAACGACAACTTCAATCTGAGCGCCGAGCCCTATTTCTGAGGGGGCGGAAGGTGAAAGCTGCCCTCTCAGCCCTGGGGATTTCCCCCCGCAATCGGCATGCTGGCACACCGCGCCGCTGCCGACCGCCGACTTCCCTCACGAAGAAGCTGAAAAAGAAGTTGGAGCTCTGCTCTCCCAATTTCACGGAATTTTTTTCTTGACACTTTCCCGGCAAATCTGTAGCTTTTCGCCGTCTTCAGCGAACAAAAGAGCTTTCACCCCATCTCACCGCAGGTAGCGTATGTCGGCTCCCCTTTGCCATAGGCTGCTGAGATCCACCATCTGCTTCTGGTTACTCCTCCCCACCCTTCTGCTCTCTCAGGTCATTATCAGAGAAAAAGTCACGATCAAACCGAAGCAGCCTCATGCCTCGCTGCGCAGCTTGAGTAACCGTGCCGCGACAGTCGACTACTTCAACCCGCCAATGCTGATAGAAGAAAACGGCTCGCCAGTCCTGACGCTTCTCAGCTTGCTCACTGTCAGCGGTTAGGTCAACATCCTGGGCAACATAGGCGGCAACCAGCAAGCATTGCTTCTGCTCTCCTTAGGCTTCAACCAAGACCATAGCCTTGCCTGGAAGGGGCGTGAACCAATAGCATGGGGAGGAAAGATGTATGAAGGGCAACAGCCCTACACCGGTGTCTTTGACAAAGGAGGCATTCCGGCACTGTGGTTGTATGTCTTCGACGGACAGTCGGGATTTGGGGCAGTGCAGGTCTCTTTCTCCAGCAGCGAAATCTCATGGCGCTTCACCAGCTATTTGAACCAAGGTACGTTGCCCCGCGTAGATGTCACCGCCACAGCAACAGCGACAGGCAATATCCTGCCTGACGCACTGTTTGATCACTGGGAGATCCGGGCCTATCCGACCTCCCTCACCTGCGGGAAAAAGAGTAGGATCATTTACCGCCCCTTCGACGGTGCCAAGAGATTGTATGAACCGTATGGTATCTCTCCCTATGACACCTACATCACCGTGAGCGTTGAAGCCAAGGGTGACTATGCGTATCTTCGATGTGGGGAACAAGAGGGAAAAGAGATAACGATCTCGTTAGCACCGGAGAACGTCGTTGACCTCTGGCTCGACACGAGCAGAGGGGCAATTGATGGAGAACGGGATGACGCCATTGTGCGAGTCTCTGGCGGTGGTAAGAGCACAGAGATACAGATAGCGCTGTTCTGTGAGAAGCTGGATCACTTCAGAGTGGCGGCCTCTCCAGAAGAGATCGATCACGGCACCACATCGACCCTGACAGTGATTGCAGAGGATGCGAACAATCAGGAAGTGATACCGGAGAGCGACTTTGATGTAACGTTTACACTCTCGTCACCGGACGTCTTTGAAGGATCGATAAGGGATACGAGCAAAGCTGGCGGACATCTGCCTCGAGGACCGATGCCGTTACTCAAGAAGAGTGTAAACAGCGCTGAAAAGCTTGATGGTGACATTCCGTTGTATGGGAGCTTCAGTATAGATGGTGGTGCGCCGCAGCCGTATACCGTCACTGTTCCGTATGCTCTTGCAAAGGAAGGGAAGGTGAGATATGTTGCAGATGGACAGATACCGTTTGGCGAGGCTCCCGAGCCAGTGACTGTCACCGTGAAGAAAGCGGATAATGAGTCAAAGTCGGGAAGTGTTGATGTCCTGGTGAAGAGAACTGTAGTTGACCGCATTACGGTTTCCAGCTCCAAGGACACAATTGTTGAAGGGGAGTCGACCACCATCGGTATCACCGCATACGACGCCAACAACAACGACATAACGGCCAGCTTAGCCGGGACTTCACCTGTCTTGTTCAGTCTTGATTTCGCGGGTTCCACCATTGGAGCACTTGAGGGGCCAACCGGAAAAGCTAACTCTTTGGCAGTGGTCGTTGAGGATGTGCGTCTGGGAAGGTTGAGTTTCCTCGCAAATCCACCTGCTCCACCCCCTGTCGCCACTCGGATTGCGACGGGAACCAACAGGGAAACCGTTAAAGGTAAACTGGATAACGCCATAGGCACAGCTCTGATAACTGCATTTATGTCGCAGAAGTCTGGCGAGAAAAAGGTGGAGGTGGAGAAAAGGATAGTACCGGAGGTACTAATAGTAACAGCCGACCCGAGACAGCTAGAACACGGTGCAGTGTCAGTCGTAAAGGTCCAGCCTGTTGACAAGAAGGGAAACGCCGTGAGAATCGCAAGCGACACGAAAATCAATTTCTTCCTTGATGAGAGCGAGCTGCACGGCAATCTTGCAGGTGGAAATGCCAGTGGGCGTTTTCTTTCACAAGTCTCTTACACTGATGTTCAAAAGGGTAAGGTGCACTTCGCTGCTAACGGTGATCAAGTCACAGGTTTGTGGCCATACGCCGTAGCAGTTGGCGCAACGGCAGAGATGGACTCAAGAATGATAGGAGGAGTTGGCCTCGCGATTATCAATAGCACAAACAATTCGGGTGCTCAATACTTTTCACAAGGGCAGTCACCATGGGGAGACGACCCGTACGATTCCATTGATGCGACTATTTCGGGAGCCGGGTGTGCATTGACGGCGCTCGCTCTGACACTGAAGGCTAGTGAAGTATCAACGGATCCAGGGGTGCTAAATACATTTATGAACGACAATGGTTATTATACTGTTGATGGTGGTGTCGATTGGGGAGTGCTGAACGAGTTCGGCAGCAGCCTATTCAAGTATAGTGGAACTCAAAGGGGGAGTGGAATTTCCACAGGAAAAGGAGAATCATCTCCAACTGTATCTCTTTCTGAAATGGATTCACATCTATCTCGCGGTAGTGCCATTATTGCACAAGTGTACAACCCTACTACCAAACGGCAACATTGGGTTCTCGTGACAGGAAAAGAAGGTTCAGAGTATAGAATCCTTGACCCTGGGGGGTATGGAAGATCTACTCTTGGTGGCGACTATGAAAGCCGCGTTTACAGATTCATAGTTTTTGAGCGAAAATGAATTCGACTGGTGTTTGTTTCTTTGACAGATTCCACGCGGAGGCATAGCATGAAGAAGACTATTATCCTGGCTTTCACCTTGTCGACCATCGCCTCTTTGTGCATCGGCCAATCGAAGGGTTACATTCAGATTAGCAGTACTGATAAGGTGCATTTCATCGTCACTGATCCGCACGGGCAAAAGACTGGACGCGACCCGAGGGGAGCAGCAGATCCAGAGGAAGGCAATCCGTATTCTGAGATCTCCGAGGCAGGCTATGCATTTATGTCCTTGGGCTCTCTGGACACGACCAGACTGGCACCCATGATCCACGAGTTCAACTACGGCCCCATTTCGCCATACGCGGACGGAGTATACATAGTCCAGATGATTGGGATAACAGGCGGTGTTTTTCAGTTCTCCATTTCAGTCGGAAGACCGGATCAGCCCCGAGACTTCAGACTTCGATCAAGAGGAGTTATTCAGAAAGATGGCGTTCAGCAGTACAAGTTCAACTACAGCGGAAGGCGGGAGATTCCAATAAGGTTCGCAAAAGTCGTAAGCGCAATTTCGCTTCTTCAAGATATTGCCGCTATGCGGAAGCTGGACTGGATAACAACCCAATCAACCGCTGACAAATACGCGGGATTAGTCACTACCTATGGAAATCAAATTCGGCAAAACAACATTAAGGCCGCAGAGTTTGCACTGATGGATGTCATTGTAAACCTAAGGGCCGACAGTGGGACGGTCATAACGACCGATGCATATAAATCACTTCGAGCCGACGCAGAGCAAGTCCTCACTGAATTGCCGACGGTCATGGCAATGCTCGACACTCTGATCTCCTACAAACACAAGAGTTCTGGATTAGGTTGGCTTGCCGACAAAAACTTCGTCAAAGAGCTCGACAATCATCTCGAAAATGCTCAGAAGCACCTTGCGAAGACCGACTCCACAAATGCCTACAAAGAAATCGAGAAGTTCCAAGAAAAAGTGAACAAAGAATACGAGAAGACCAGAGATGCCCAAAAGAAAGGCAAGCCCCGCGACAAGCGCTTCGTGACAGAGGACGGATGGAAACTGCTGTACTTCAATGCCCAGTATATTATTGACCGACTGCCAAGTGAGAAGAAGGGGAAGAAGGGATAGGAGAGAGGTATACAGTAGTCAGGCGCCAGAAGCGAGAAGGGTAAGAAAGATTGCATAGGCAGACTGCAAACAGGAATGAGGAGGTAACGCATATGATCAAGAACACGCTAACGTTGCTGGCGCTTTCGACGCTAGCTTTCACCAGGGTTGGTATCGCTCAGAAAGCCCACACCATTCCCTTCGCCTCCTCAGGTAATTGCATCGAGCTTGCGGTAACAAACGAATCTTCCACACCAATTTCTGCCGTCAAGGTCGAAGTCACCAACGTTCCTCCCTGGCTCCGGTTCAGCGCGACGGAGCTACGCTTCGGTGCATTCAATGCTGGTGAAGAGTTGTCAGCGACCTTCAGCTTTTCCGTCGACAAATCCGCACCCGTGGGAAGGGAACACACCCTCTCCTTTGTCATCACCTCTGCAACCGGGGAACAGTGGAGCAAGGAGATCACGCTCTCGGTTTCTCCACCCGAAAGATTCGAGCTTTACCAGAATTATCCGAATCCTTTTAATCCCTCAACAGCAATCAGCTATCAGCTTTCGGCGGCCAGCAAGGTGAGTTTGAAGGTTTTCGATGTGCTGGGGCGCGAGGTTGCGACGCTGGCCGATGACGAGCGGGCGCCGGGACATCATCAGCAAAGCTGGGATGCCTCACATGTGTCGAGCGGGATGTACATCTACCAGCTCACAGCAACCGATGAACGCGGTACCCGGCAAGTGACCCGCAAGGCGATGGTGCTGCTGAAGTAACTTTGAAGGGACTTTCTCATTCCTTTTCCTTGAATTATCTGCGCACGGGCTGTCGCTCGGACCATTGTTTTTCCCCTCCTCATTCTCTACATTCTCACATACCCCTAGCAGCGCACTCGCTCATGAAAAAAGCCTTTATCGCCTTCCAGGTCATCGTTCTTCTGATTCTCGTTTATCTCTCTTGGTACCTCGCGACGGATTACCAGACCCCCCACGGCCGTCACGACATGCCCTTTGTCATCTGGATCATCGATACCATTGACCTCTTTGTCCACGAAGGTGGGCACGGAATCTTCAGCATCTTTGGGAAATTCATGCACTTTCTCGGCGGATCGTTGATTCAGGTTATTCTCCCTGTTACCGCCCTCGTTGTCTTCTTGAGAACAAGCGGGCTGCGGTCGCTCATCGGCACTTTGTATTGGCTGGGGCACAACTTTATCAACATATCAATCTACATCGGCGACGCTCCCAAGCAGCAACTCACGCTCATCTCCCAGCACGCGATGCACGACTGGCGATGGCTGTGCGGATACATGGGCATTCTCGATTCTGCTGAGGACCTCGCTGCGATCGTTTCCTTTCTTGGTGTTCTGGGTCTCATCGGCGCCATTGGTGTCGGCATTTACTTCGTTGTGCGCGACATTCGCGGGGAATTCCTTGGCATTCGCCCACCTGAAATCCCTATGCCTTGAGATTTCCACGTCCGCGTGCTGCGACTCACGTTCTCGCTCGTGCGGGTGAGTCTTTCATTGATTTTCCCTCACCGATTTTATAGATTGGCTCATCGCGCTCACAACATTGGGAGGCCATATGAAGTCGTCCATTCCGTTTTTTTCGAGAATCTTTTCAATTCTTGCTGTCCTCACCCTGATGGCCGCGAACACTCACGCACAGGTCACGCTTCAGGTTGGCGGCGGCGCAGGTGTAGCGATTCCAGTTTCCGACTATGCCGGGACCACAATTGACTACTACAACGGTGAGAAATACGGACTGGGCAGTGGATTGGATCTCCATGCGAAGGCACGCGTGGGATTTCTTGGATTCCGACTCACTGGCGAAGTTGATTACTCTTCATTCAGCAACGACGGGGAGGCACAGCCTGGACAAGGAGCGGTGGAGATTTCACAGAAGGTCCTTGCCTTCAAGGTCGGGCCGGAATTTTACATCGGCTTGCCCGCACTGCCCGTGACGCCATATATAGGCGCCAATGTCGCGCTCAACAGATTCAGCGGGGAGGCAAAGTTTCAGGGTATCGCGAAACTTCCAAGCGCGACATATGACTTGAAATCAGCTACGCGCATCGGAGTTGGATTCACAGGAGGGGTGATCCTGAAATTCGGCGTGCTGACATCGCTCGACCTGGGTGTGTCGTATGACCTCATGAACACTAGCGGCAAAGCGTGGGAGGATGACAATCCGACTCAAGATCAGCGCATTGATTCCTATCTCACCCTGAATGACGATAAGGATCCGCTTTACAAGGCTGGCGACGACAAGCATTTCATCGGGAACGCGAGAAAAATCAACGCGCTTCAAATCAAAGCGACGATAATGTTCGGCTTGTAGGTGGAGTTCTTCGACAGTTGCCCTCTGGAAGAAGAACCATGTCCGACAGCCTGTCTGCCGGACAACAAACGGAAGCTGCAGACAATCGCAGAGACCGCGCTTCTGATGGCGCGTCAGCCGGATCACGTAATACCTGATGCGGTTTCGATCCACACAAGCAAGACAGAAGTGTGAACGCGGGAACATACGCACACATCTGATCGTCTCAAAAAGAAATCATAGTATCATTCTTCGGAACCGGGCCCGCCTATGCCACAGCGCATCTGTTCACTTGTTCTCTTTCTCGTCCTGTCCCTCACTCTGCCGTTATTAACGCCGACTCCAGCGTATTCCCGTCAACAGCCCACCCTTTCCGACCGAGATCGAGTCCGTCTCGCTGAAGCGTTTCGACTCGCGGAAGAGGTCGGGAACAAGGTCTGGAAAGACTGGGATAAGGCTCCATTCGCTGTGCTGCTCGTGACGCCTGAGCACGAATTTCTCATCCGCCACCCGAAGCCTACGAACGATTTTTCCTTCTTGAAGCACGATTCGCTCTTGAAAAGCGACATCTATGTCCGCAAGCGCGTCTTCCAGCCAGACCTGCTGGCAACATTCCCGGCTGTGGCTGGGGTTTCCTGCATCGTCATCGGTCAGGCCGAGAACACCGAGGCGAAGAGATCGACACGCTGGGTGCTTACCATGCTCCATGAGCACTTCCATCAGCTGCAGACGTCGCAGCCGTCGTATTATCCCGACGTCGAAGCACTGAACCTCGCTCAAGGCGACAAAACCGGAATGTGGATGTTGAATTATCCCTTTCCGTACGACTCGTCAGCCGTCAGCACCCAATTTTCCTCCCTCTGCGCGTTACTGTGGGATGCATTGCGTTCCAGGGGCACCGATAGCCTGAATGTTGCGGCAGCAAGGTACCTTCGTGCAAGGCGAGAGTTCCAAAAGACTCTCGCTCATGACGACTACAGATACTTCTCTTTCCAGCTCTGGCAAGAAGGGGTTGCTCGATACACCGAGTACCGCCTTTCAGAACTTGCAGCAAGAGGGTATCAGCCCGGGAGTAACTTCGGGTCACTCCCCGACTTCACGTCATTCGAAAGCGAAGCGGATTCGATCTACCAAAGGATTGTCACTGCCCTTCCTTCTCTCTCACTTGCAGTTTCAAAACGGCTGGCGCTCTATCCATTTGGCGCAGCCGAGGCACTTCTTCTGGATGCCCTGAACCCCACCTGGCGGAGTGCGTATTTAAGAGAAAAATTCTATCTTGAGGCGTATTTTGAGAACTGAAACCTGAGACAGAGCGAGAGACCTCTCGGTGTGGTTCTGCATCTTCCCTGTAACCTCCATGTAACGATTTCAAGAGGAACTGCATTCTATGAAACAACGTTGTGGCTGGTCAACGTCCGACCCGTTGTATCTTGGATATCACGACGAGGAATGGGGCTCGCCTGTCCACGACGACCGGAAGCTCTTCGAGATGCTGATCCTCGAGGGAGCCCAGGCAGGGCTGAGCTGGATCACGATTCTGAAAAAGCGAGAGAACTACAGGAAGGCGTTTGACAACTTCGACGCAAGGAAAATTGCCCGTTACGACAAGCGGAAGGTACGTCAACTTCTTCGGGACGAGGGAATCGTCCGCAATCGGTTGAAGATTGAGGCGGCGATTCAGAAAGCGAAGGCATTCCTTGAAGTTCAGAAAGAATTCGGCAGCTTTGACAAATACATCTGGCAGTTTGTCGGCGGCAAGCCGAATGTCAATCATTGGAAAGCGCTGAAGGAAATACCCCCAAAGACTCGAGAGTCCGACGCAATGAGCAAAGACTTGAAAGAGCGTGCATTTAGGTTCGTTGGGTCGACGATCTGCTATGCGTTCATGCAAGCCGTTGGGATGGTCAACGACCACGTAACGTCGTGTTATCGCCATAAGGAGCTTTCATAGTGCCCGGCAACGCAGGAGGAACTTACATGAGGATCAGGCTCGCTTCCGTCCTAGGCATTTGGTTTCTCCTCACCACCGTATCACTCGGGCAGCCCGGCCCGATGCTCATGCCTCCGTATCTCCAGGCGGTGACGTCAAACAGCATCTACGTTCTCGTCGAGAGCTCCTCGGCCGATACCGTCACCGTCGAATATGGGCCCACATCGACATATGGCAGGAGTGCGCGCACCGAGTACACCGAGTCGACCACAAACTCGACATACGTGCATAATGTCAAGATTGCCGGACTTGAGCCGAACACGCTTTACCACTATCGCGCGCGCCAGGGGGGAGACGTTTCAGCCGATGCGAGCTTTACAACTGCTGTTCTGGCTGGAACGAGTTTCCGCTTTGCCTGGATGGCTGATTGCCGGTCAGGCACTGCCGTGCACGACAGCATCGCCAAGCGTATCGCCGATGCAAACCCGGTTATGTCCCTCTACGGTGGCGACTTGTGCTTTCGTTCGTCCTACTCTTCCTTCAAGGATGAGTACTTCCGAGCCAACGAGCTTACGCTGATTGCCCGTGTGCCGTTCTTCAACGCGACCGGCAATCATGAAGGATGGTCGGCAAACACAAAGGCTTTCACCCAGGCTCCCACGTCGGCTTCAGGAACGCAGGAGTATTTTTCTCTTGACTATGGCGATCTCCACGTCCTCGTCTTGAACACGCAGGTCGATTACTCCGAAGGAAGCCCGCAATTTTCGTTCGCACAGAGAGATCTCGCTTCATCAGCCAAACGGTGGAAGATTGCCATTGCGCACAAGCATGCTTACGGTGCCGGGGGCCACGGTGAGGACGAGAAACTCAAGGAGATGACGACCAGAATCTTCGAGCCGAACGGCCTTGACATGTTCATCTCCGGCCACTCGCATTTCTATCAGCACAACTTCGTCAATGGGATTCATCATCTGATCATCGGAACTGCGGGAGCACCGTTTTACTCGCCCTCCGACGCCATCTACACGCTGAAGTCCGTCAAGGACTACAACTATGCGATCGCCGATGTCACGCCGGCGTCTTTTAAGATAATCGTCTACAACGGCCGCGGGGCAGTTCTCGACAGTCTCATGCTGAGCAAAGCGCCGGAGGAAAAATAAGCGAAACCTCGAGCGCCTGAAAGTTTTCTTCTGAAACAGAAAAGGCATCGCGATGACAATTGAGATGAAACGAGAGGCTTTGAAACAGCTGCAGGAAATTCCAGGTGTTGGCAAGAGCATCGCTGAGGATCTTTGGCAGCTCGGGATCCGGAAGGTCACGGACCTGAAGGGAAAAGACGCTGAGCATCTCTATCTCAAGCGCTGCATCCAGCAAGGTGTCACCATCGATCGCTGCCTGTTGTATACCTTCCGGTGCGCCGTGTACTACGCCTCGAACAAGAGGCACAATCCCAAACTGTTGAAATGGTGGAACTGGAAGGACTGACGCAGTGATGGAACCTCATGAGAACGGGCGGCCACCTTCCGCAATGAGGTCACCCGCAGCACCCAGATCCATTGGCTTCGACATTCCTCTCACCATAGCTCTCTACA
>Ga0315281_10006107_pt1 | contig 17178 bp, 8 predicted proteins | sample YL17G07_0_MG_FD_204540 | JGI IMG/M metagenome (GOLD analysis project Ga0315281, IMG submission 204540) | Sediment microbial communities from Yellowstone Lake, YNP, Wyoming, USA - YL17G07_0 | ecosystem: Environmental > Aquatic > Freshwater > Lake > Sediment | place: USA: Wyoming | collected...
AATTTCCGGGCGAACCCGGCGCGGTGACCACGGTCAGTCGGGGAGCATTCGAGGCTGTCGTTCCGCAACTCGCGGTGACGAGGCACCTCACGATCGAAGAGCTCGTCTGCGCCGGAGTGTTCCAGGTCGAGCTCGTCGCGCCCGCGACGTCCACCCAGGTGTCGCCGTCGTCCGTCGATTGCTGCCATTGCCACGCAAAACCACCCGAAACGGTGAACGACGCCGACCCGCCGGAACAAATCGACACGGGTTGGGGTTGTGAGGTGATCGGAGCCGTTGCTTCGAGGTCGATCGGCGTCTGAGTTTGGGCGCTTCGCAGCGGAGTTTCGAGCGCCGTCGCCGCAAAGGTGACGACCCCTTTGAAATCCGTGAGGTCCGATGACTGTGGTGTCCATGTGAACGTCGAAGTGATCGTTCCGGCGCCCGTCACGACGGGAAACGTCGCCGCAGGCGGGATCTTCGTCGCCGAGAGTGTCAGCGGACCGCCATCCGGACGCTGCGCGGTGACGTTGAAGGAAATCGTCACGCCGACCGGTGCGCAAACGATTTTCGGAGTCGAGACGATCGAGGGAGCCGGCCCGGTGCAGGCGTTCGAAAGCCAGCAGAGCGTGCTCTCGAGAAAGGGGCGCTCCGGTTCGCCGGAGTAGTAGCCGGCGGTGATCGTGTTGCCGAATTGCAGGGAGTCTCCCATGATGACCACCCGCCCCGTTCGCCCGGGATTGGCGACCGAAACGAGCGGAACCGGCGCGTTTGATTGGAATCGTGCGGCCACGGTGGAGGGGCTCTTGGTCGTCAAAGCCGAAGCGAGCTCGAGGTAAACGTGATCGACTCCCTCGAAGATCGGGTGCGCCGTCAAGAGCGAGACCGTTCCGCCGTAGTCGTTTCCGCCGGGCGCGCAGCTCACTCCGAAAGCCCGGGCCACGGGCTCGGCCTCGTCGCAACGCCAGGGACTGTTTTGCGATTCGAGGGTGACGAGCAGCCCTCCTCCGTTGGTCACGAACGTGCTCAGTGCGCCAACTTCGGTCGAGCTGTACTTCGGGCCGTGCCAGCTACTAAGCTCAGAAATGACGACGACCCCATAGTCATTGAGCGGCTCCTGGAGCACACCGAGGGTCGTCTCGTGAATTTTCCATCCGTCCGATTCGAGCCAGCCCGCCGCTACGCTGTAGGCGTCGCTCGGGCGATAGCAGCCGCTGGAATCGCAAAACGGCACCTTCGAGATGTCCCACAGGATTTTCAACGGATCTCGAGCGGCGCCCAACGTCGAGGGCATGAGGAGAATGAAGAGGAGAAGATGACTGCGCCGCATGGTTCCTCCCGCGCGGAAAGGAAAAAGCCTGGGAAGCAATGGAAATCATGCGCTTTCGCCCACGCGACGACAAGGCCTGGGAAATTCCGCCTGAGTGATCGCTCCTCCGCATTCGTGAGATGATCCCGGCCGCGCCGGCGTCCGGGATTTCATCGTCATTTTCGCCAGGCGCAAGACATCCATGTCCATTCTCGAAGTGAATTCGCTCTTCCTGTTGGAGCTGGCGCTGGGATGCCTGCTCCTGTTGCCGTTTTTCTCGTCGCGGGAAATCACGAGGGGCTTTTTTGCGCTTCACGGAGGAATCGCGGTCATCGCGCTGGGTCTGGCGTGGCTTCTCGATCGCCGGGGTGCGATTCTTCCGGAGCCGCGGCTTCTCGTCGCGCTCATGGCGCTGGCGCTCGCCGGAACAGTCCTGTCGGGCGCCGGAAAACGTGTAGCGAGCCATCTGGTCTTCTGGATCGCCGGCGCATTGGCGGCCGTGGCGATCGCCGCAGCGCACGGTCCGGCCCAGCAGGGAGCTCTTCTGAAGATCGGGTTCGTGCTCGGCGCTCTCGTGATCGCGTCGACCACGCTGACGATGAATCTCGGACACTGGTACCTCGTCACCAAAGAACTTTCGCACCGGCATCTGACTCTCTGGTCGGGCGTCTATCTCGGGTCGAGTCTCCTGCGAGGAGTTTTCTTTTTCGCCGTCACCGCCGGGATATTCGCCGGAAAGTTCGGTTTCGAAGCCCGCGAGCAGCTTTTTTCTTTTTCCGGAGACCTGTTCTTTCTCGCCACCCGGTTTCTCTGGGGGATCGCCGGGACGGTGGTGCTGTCCTTCTTCGTTTTGAAGACCGCGCGGATGAGATCGAATCAGGCGGCGACCGGACTTCTTTACGTCGCGCTCGTTTTCGCGCTTGTGGGCGAGCTGCTCGCGGCCTACCTCACCATCCGTACCCGATTGCCGCTCTGATGCCGTCGCTCACGTTTTTCTGCCGGACCGAGGGATGCTTTCATGCCCATCAGGTGATCGGCCCTACCTGGCCGGTCGAGACGAAATGCATCGAATGCGGAGCCGTTCAGGCGATCTCTCCGCCGGATGATTCCGATTCCGGGGAGGGGATTGCCACGTGCGCCGTTTGCGAGTGCGCCGCGCTTTTCGTACAGAAGGATCTCGATCAGAGGGTCGGGTGTCTGATCCTGGGCGGAGGGGTGGCCGTCGCTCTTCTTCTCTGGTGGAAGGTTTCGGTCTATCTCTTCGTTCCGACCCTTCTCGCCGTCTGGATTCTGGACCGCTTCTTCAGGCGCTGGATTCCCGACGTCGTCATCTGTTACCGGTGCGACGCCGAATACCGGGGATTTCCGAACGCCGCCGCCGTGCGTCCGTACGACGCCCATGTGGGGGAGCGGTATTCCGAGGGTCGATTCGAGAGAGGGAAACTTTGAGCCCTCCGCGCCGGCACGGCCGGCCGGCTAGCTAAACTTCCGTGAAGACGAACCTCTTCACGGCCTGCAGCCGGTCCTCGAATTTGTTCGGGTCGATGAGCCAGAGCGTAGCTGCGATCGAGGAGAGGAGCGAGTTTCCGTCCTGCGGCGTGTAGCAGAAACCGACGACTTCGCGTTTTTCCCGGACCGCGATCGTCTGCGTCGGGAGCACCGTCTGGGACAGGATCCGCCCGTAGTAGCCATGGTCGCGGCCGAAACTGAAAACCGCGTTGGCGCTCTTTCGTTCCGTGATGGCGAGGCGGTCGTTGGCCTTGATCCGGGCGAGAACCTCCTCCCGCGTGGTGTCCCTCCCCAGCACCATCGAGAACCAGAGCGTGTGCATGTACTGCGTGTTGAGCTTGATCGCCGAGGAGAAAATCCTGGGTTTCATCCCGAGGGTTTCGTAGAGGTGATAGACGTCGTGCGCGTGGTGGGTGCCGAAGTCGGCATCGTCGTGCTTGCCCACCGACGGCGCCGGGATGAAATCCTTGTCCTGGGAAATGTCGTTCGAGCGCCGCATGCAGACGAAATGGCCGTTCTCCAGCTCGAGCTTGCCGCTGGTCACCGCGATCGTCTTGATGAGGGCCGAGATGTTGTGGGTGTTGCACGAGACGATTTGAATGAACCGGTCTTCTCCCGTCTTGAGCGCCTCGTCGTTGATTCCGCGCGCGTACATCTTTCCGAATCCGAATTCCGATCCCTGGGCGAGAAATCCTTTCGGCTCGGGGAAGTTCTTGTAGATCCGCTCTTTGTTGTCGTTGCCCGCCGGCGTGCAATCGATGATGACCGTCGCCCGGCGGATCGCCTCGTCGGCCTCGTGCGAAACCTTGTGGCCCATCTTTTCGAAATCCGCGACGCGGTCGTGATCGGTTACGAGTTTCGCGCCGCGCTCCATCAGGTGATTCACCTTCGCCCGCTCGGTGACCATCGGCGTTCGTTTGTGGAAAGTCACTTCGTCGATTCCGAGTTTCTCGCGAAAATCGGTGAAGAGGCCGATGAGAGGTTCGCCGATGGTTCCGGTTCCGACGATGTGAACGATTCGCTTGGCAGTCACGGCGGGTTCTCCTTCTTGGTACCGGTTCTCGTTCCTTCGAGGGCGGAGGGACTTGTTGTCGAGGGATGAATGCCGCGCTCGATTCGAGCGCTCTCAGGATTCTAGGAGACGGTCGCGGGACTTGTCCACCGGTTCCGGGCCCGCCGCTGCCGAGGTTTTTCGGCCGGAATTCGGAGTTGGCTCGCCCGGGCGATTCGGGTGTAAGCTCCCTTCAGCTCAAGATTCTCATCCTCGGTGCTGGCCCTTCAGGGGCCTTTCCGGCCATTTCAGAAAGCTGCGAACGACGTCTGTTCCGGAGGTTATCCGAATGAAACGGCAGAGATTCGATGATGTGCGTTGGCGGGGCGCGATCGCTGTTTTTGTTTTTTTTGTTCTGGCCTCGAGTACGGTTCACGAGTGCGACGCGGCTCTGATCATCCGGAAGGCCGGAGGAGGCTCGCTGACGCAACTGTCCGACGCGCTCGTCAAGGCGCTGGAAAAGAAGCCGGTTGGAAAGAAGACGAAGGTCGTCGAGCTTTCCGGAGACACGATCGCCGACGGCGCCAAGCTGGTGCGGGAGTCGGGCGACGAGACGGTGGTGTTCGCGATCGGACCCGAAGCGGCCGCCGCGGCCGGCGACATCGATGGAATGAAAGTGGTGGCGCTGGCGGTCCCCAACCCGTCGAAGGTCAAGACCTCCGGTACTTACATCTCGATCTACCCGAAGCTCGAGCAGATCTTCGACTTTCTCAAGGACAAGCTTCACGCGAAGAGCGTCGGATTCCTCTACTCGTCGAACCAGAACACGGAAGTCGCCCTGGAGTTCAAGAAGATCTCCGACGGTCACGGAATCATGTTTCATCCCCTGGCGGTCGCATCCTCCGCGGATCTGATCCGAACGATGAAGCAGGCGCTTCCGAAAATCGATGCGCTCGTCCTCGCGGTCGATCCGATCCTGTTCGACCGCCAGAATCTCAAGGTCATCGTCAACGAAGCGCTCTCCGCAAAGAAACCGACGGTCGGTTTTCTCGAGGGTCTTCCGGGGCTCGGTGTGACGGTGAGCCTGGTGGCCGAAGCCTCGACCTCGGCGGCACTGGCGGTCGGCGTGGCCGGCGAGGGGAGTGCGAGCGGCAAGAAACTCATGGATGTCGAAACCTCATTGGTCGTCTTCTCCAGAAAATCCGCCGAAGCGATCGGCATCAGCCCGGAGGCGCTCGGTGCGAACAAGATCCAGTAAATCGTTCGCTCTTCCCTGGACCGCACTGCTGGCCGCGGCCCTGATCGGGAGTGCCGCCGGAGCGGCGTGGGCCCAGGAGTCCGACTTCTTCGAGGAGGGCTCGAGCTATTTCCAGAGTGAAACGATCGAGGGGGCGTCGAAGCACGCGGAAGCCCCCACCGAGACTCCCGCCACGGTGACGATTCTCGGCCGGGAAGACATCGAGCGATACGGATTTCGAACCCTCGCCGACGTCATGAACTTTGCCTCCCTCGGCGACTTCACGATCAACGACGGCCGCTACGATTTCGCGGGCGGGCGCGGCCTGTTCTCGTTCGAGGATTTCAACACCCGCATTCTCATCATGCTGGACGGGCACCCGCTCAACGAGCCCTGGAACAACTTCGTCGGCGTGGGGAGGGAAATGCTCGTCCCGCTCGATCTCGTCGAGCGGATCGAGATCACCTATGGACCCTCGTCAATGCTCTACGGCGGTTACAGTCTTTACGGTCTGATCAACGTCGTCACGAGAACCGGTGCGGATCTTTCGGGTGGCCGGTTGCGACTTTCGGGCGGGTCGTGGTCGACGAAGGAGGCGGTGGGCTCCTTCGGGCTCTCCGGCTCGACCCCTTCCGCCGATGGCGCCACGGAGAGAAAATGGGACGTACTCCTCGCCGGCGGTTACTACGGAACGAAGGGCTACGACTACGATCTGGCCTCGATCGCGGACGAACGCAATCACATCGACGGCGGAAAGGACTGGGGCGGCCGGCAGCGCGGGACCGATTTCGAGCGCTCACCCTTCGGTTTTCTCTATGCGAAAAATGGAGAACTGTCGGTCTTCGCCCGTTCGGGTTACCGGAAGCACGGCGAGCCTTTCGCTCCCTACGGTTCGGACTACGGTTCGCGGCAGGACTTCATCCGGGACGACAAGTCGTTTCTGGAGCTCCGATGGGATCATCCGCTGACTGCACACCTGGGGCTCTCGGTTCGTCTCTTTCATGACATCTACAGCTACCATGAGAAAGAGAGATATACGGACGACGAGACCTATCCCGGATATGCCGGGTACGACTATGTCCTTAATGCTCATGACAAAGACTCGGGCGGAGAAGTCCGTTTGACCTGGCAGACGGGAACTCATCTTCTGACAATCGGCGGTGAATACCGTCGACGCTACATCGTTCAGGAAGTTTTCACCGAATTTTACGACGACACGATCGCGCCCGACTCGCACAACATCGCTCGAGTTCGCGGGCATCTCGCGGTTGGCTACATCCAGGAAGAATGGAGACCGATCGACGAGTTCACTCTCGTCGCTGGTGGAAACTGGGCCGATACGAAGCCCGGAGGAACGAAGGCGCTGCCGCGTTTCGCGATGATTTACAAGCCTTCCTCGACCCTTTCGATCAAGGGGCTCTACGGGAAAGGTTTCCGGCCGCCGTCGGTGTACGAAGCCGCCTATGCCGATTACCTCATCCAGATTCCGAATCCTTCTCTTCAATCCGAAGAAATCTCTTCGAGCGAGCTGTCCATTCTCTGGAACCCGACGCCACGACTCTCGTTGCAGGCGTATGGATTTCACAGCAAATTGAAAGGGCTGATTCAGGGAGTCACGATCGAGAGCGCCGACGACGTCGAAGGGGGAGTGCTTCCGCCATCGGGTGATCCCAACGATCTCGTGGGGATGCTTCAGTTCCAGCCGGCAGGGGACGTGGCCAGCGACGGAGCCGGGGCCGCAGCCCGCTTTCGCTCCGGGAGGTTTCGTCTCTACGGAAATGTGACTTATTCGAAAGCGAAGCTCGAATCGAAAGACGGGACCGAGCTCGATCTTCCCGCCAGTTCCCATTGGCTCGCCTCCGGGGGAGCATCCTGCGACATCGGTGATTTGACGACATCGATCACCCTGCGGTACGTGGGGAAACAGAACCTTCATCCCGATCGCGCCCCGGGCCAGGCCGGTGGATTTCTCGAGGCCAATCTTCATCTGCTTTGGAAGACGATCGTGGTCTTTCCGGTGAATCTGACCCTCGACGTCTGGAATCTGGCCGGCGAGAAGGGAGATTACGCCGCCAGCTCGATCTACACGCCGGCCGCGACGCAGATCGAAGGGCGGCGAGTCACGCTGGGGGCGGAAGCTCGATTCTGATCGGCTCCCCGCCATCGGCATGACTCACAGTCCTGGTCGGTGTTTCCTCGTTTTCTTTGCGATCGCTTCTTTCGGCCTGTCCGGAGCGTTGCTCGAGGCGGAAGAGAAATCCGGCGAGAGCCTTCCTCTCCTTTCCGTCTCGGCCGCAGGGCTCGACCTCTCCGAGGGAATTCGCATTGACGGCTCTCTCGATGAAGCGGCCTGGAGCCGGGCCGGTGTCATTACCGGCCTGACGCAACAGGCCCCGCATCCGGGAGAAAAATCGAGCTTCTTGACTGAGGTCCGGCTACTCGTCGACGCCGAAAATCTGTTCGTCGGAATCGTCTGCACGGATCCCGACCCCGGAAAAATCGCGATCCACACGATGCAACGCGACGGCGACATGGAGGGAGACGACACCGTCGCGGTCACGATCGATACGTTTGGCGATCATCGGACCGGTTACGTTTTTCGGGTCAACGCCGGCGGTGCGAGGCAGGACGGGCTCCTCGCGGGCGTGGACAATCTTTCTCTCGACTGGGACGGAATCTGGGATGCGGCGGTGCGCCGAACGGCAACGGGATGGAGCGCGGAGATCGCGATTCCTTCGCGGACGCTACGATTTCCTCCCGGCATCGACCGCTGGGGTTTCAATGTGGAGCGGGTGGTCGCGCGGCGTCAGACGACGTTTCGGTGGTGCGCGACGACTCTCGATTCTTCCTTCAGCGATCTTTCGCGGGCGGGCCTGCTCGAAGGAGTCGGCGGCCTCACTCAGGGGCTCGGTTTTTCCGTCAGCCCCTTTGCCCTCGGGAAATGGACAGCGAACCATGAGACCGGCGAACGCCACGCCCGAGGGGATGCGGGAGGAGACGTCACTTACAACCTGACGCCGGAGCTCACGGGGGTGCTGAGTCTGAATACCGATTTCGCCGAAACCGAGGTGGACACCCGTCAAATCAATCTCACCCGCTTCCCTCTTTTCTATCCCGAAAAGCGGACCTTTTTCCTCGAAGGGGCGAACCTGTTCGATTTCGGAGCGCCTTTCCGCGCGTTTTACTCGCGACGGATCGGACTCTTCGAAGAAAACAAGATCCCCATCGATGGCGGCGTGAAACTTCTTGGCCGCGCCGGCCCGTGGGGGATTGCGCTGCTCGATGTCGAAACCGGCAGCTCGAAATTCGCGCCGGGGACGAATCTCTTTGCGTCCCGGGTGACCTACGACGCCACCGGCGATCTGAAGATCGGCGCGATTGTGACTGCGGGAAACCCGGACGGCATCCGGGACAATCGTTTCGCCGGTTTTGACGCGCAGTGGAGGACATCGACCTTCCAGGGCGACAAAAACCTTTTTCTCGGCGCGTGGACGGCCGGGAGCCGGGGGGACCTGGGGAAGGGGAAACGCTCGGGATGGGGATTTCTCGCCAGCTATCCGAATGATCTCTGGGACCTGTCGCTTGGGTTCGACCTGCTGGGCGGGTCGCTCGACCCGGCGCTCGGTTTCGTCGACCGTCCGGGAACGAAGACCTATCACGCTGCCGTTGCCTATCAACCCCGTCCCTCCGGCGACGATTCGTTCTCGCAGATTCGCCAGGCCTATTTCGAATGCGACGCGAGACGGGTCGACGACCTCGCCGGGAATACCCAGACCTGGCGCGTGTTTTTCGCTCCTTTCAATGTCTCGACCGTGAACGGAGATCATTTCGAGGTGAACGCCGCTCCCGAATTCGAGCGTCTGATGGTTCCATTCGAGATCTCTCCTGGCGTCGTGATCCCGGTGGGCAGCTACAACTTCACCCGCTACCGGATTCAGATCGAGAGCTCGCGACACCGTCAATGGAACGGCGGTCTCACGGTCTGGTTCGGAGATTTCTTCGGCGGGCGGCTCACCCAGATCCAGAATGAAATCGGGTGGACGTCGGCGGGCGGGCACCTGCATCTCGACGTCTCTTCCGAAAACGACGTCGGGCATCTCCCGGAAGGGGATTTCATCGAGCGTCTCTGGCAGCTCAAGGGGGTTTACGCGTTCACTCCCGAGGCCGTTCTGTCCCTGCTCGCACAATATGACTCTGAATCGAGAACCGTTGGTGCCAACGCCCGTTTCCGGTGGACCATCCGGCCCGGCAACGACCTGTTCATCGTCTGGGATCACGGGTGGCGGCATCCGGTTCAGGAGGGCTCGATCGCGCTCGAGCCGCTTTCGGACCAGATCGCCATGAAAGTGCGTTGGACCTTTCGCCCGTAGTCACAGCGCCGGAGGCGCTTGAATTCCCCCTCCGCGTCGATCACAGTCCGTCTGCATGTTGAACGACCCTCGCGCCGTCCTGATCGACGGGCCCGCCGGACCGATCGAAACGCTTTTTCAGGAGCCGGAGGGGCCGCGATTCGAGCCTCGTTTCGCGGCAGTGGTCGCGCATCCCCATCCGCTGCACGGAGGGTCGATGCACAATAAGGTCGTCCACCGGACGGCGAAAGCGCTGCGCGCCGCGGGCGTCGCGACGATGCGATTCAATTTCCGCGGCGTCGGCCGGAGCGGCGGCGTTCATGACTCCGGGCGCGGCGAGATCGACGATTTCCGCGCCGTCGTCGACGAGCTCGTTCGGCGCCGTCCGGGCGGGATCGTCGATCTCATCTCGGCCGGATTCTCGTTTGGCTCCCGAATCGCGATTCTCGCCGGCGAATCCGACCCGCGCGTGAAAGCGATGATCGGGCTCGGCGTCCCTTTGGCGCTGTATCCCGATCTGCCGGAGCATCTCCGGAATGTCTCGAAGCCAACGGTGATCCTTCAGGGAGCCTGCGACGAGTTCACTTCGGCTTCCGCTTTGAGAGCCGCCCTTTCGCACTGCCCCCGCCCGCCGGTGATCTTCGACGTTCCGGGCGATCATTTTTTCAGTGAAGGGCTCGAAATGATCGGAGAAATCGTCCCCTGGTTCGTGGGACGCCTGATCAATCCGAGAGATTCGGCGGACGACCGGGATCCGCGAGTCTGAGCGTCTCCGCAGGGAGGTCGGTTCGATCGGCGGGAAGATCGAAAGTCCGCCGTCGTGGCTTCCGTCGTCAGGCGAACGGAAAGGGCGTCGTCCGGTTTCCTTGTCGTCACCCCGAAAATCCGTAACACGCGCGTTTCGGGAAATCAAGCGGCGCGGAGCGGGTGAATCGATTCACGGATTGATATGCTGGTAGGGCTGGAGCCGGCTGGACGGCCGCGGCGTTTTCGATTCTGACGACGTCGAGGAAAGTCCGGACTCCGAGAAGCAGCGCGCTGGTTAACGACCAGTCGGGGTGACCCGAAGGAAAGTGGCACAGAAAACACACCGCCCAAGACGGGGAGAAATCTCCGGACGGCAAGGTTGAAAAGGTGCGGTAAGAGCGCACCGCGCTCCTGGCGACAGGAGTGGCAGGCTAAACCCCGCGCGGAGCAAGACCAAATAGGGGGGCGCAACGGGCCGCTTCTCCCGGTTCCGTTCGAAAGAGCGGAGGCGCTCCCGGGTAGGTTGCACGAGGCCGGCGGTAACGCCGGCCCCAGAGGAATGGCCGTCCATCCCGAGGGGTGACCCGAAGGGGGACAGAATCCGGCTTACAGGCCGGCTCCAGCATTTCCATTCCGCCCCTCATTTCGCCGGCCAGACGAAGATCGCATCGCCGCTCCCATTGTCGACGACGGACGCCCAGGCATAGACGCGCCGGCCGCTTTCCGGCGTCACTTTGAGGTAAACGCCGGACAGGTCGGATCGGCCCGAGAGAGTATTCAGGTAGCGCCCGAGAAAGCTGGCTCCACCGCCGGGAATCGTCTCTGTGAGTTTCCCCGCGCTCGAGCCGTCGGGAAGAATCACTTCGAATTCCACCTTGACGGGTGTCACGTCCGGGTTGAGAGCGCCGACGTTGGTTCGGAATCCCGTGCTTTCCGAAAGTCCCGAAACGGTCTGAGCTGCGCCGGCGATCATCGACTCTTCGCCGAAGGCCGGGATGAACTGTCCGAAGGTTCCGGTGGCGACGTCGTTGTAGGTCCTCGTCCATGCCGTGACCGCGCCGCCGTCGATCCGAAGCGAACCTGCGGTTCCACTGAGGGTAAAGAGCTCCTGCAGGACGTCCGAGAAGTACCGGCTCTGTCCCGGATCCAGGCCGATCGACGCCGAATCGACCGGAGTGCCGGATCCCCGCGGAACATAGCTGATGGTCACGTCCTGGTGAACGCTTCCGGGGTTTGCGATGGCGAGCGTGCTTCGGAAGTAGGTGCCGAACGCGCCCGGGCTCGACGCGACTCCGTCGATCCACTGTTTCGTTCGGGCCGGCAGATTGTCCGGTTCGAAGACCGGGTCGCTGGTCTTGTTGTCGAGCTTCGAGGCGTAGGCAAAATGAGGTTTGGTCGAGGTGACCTGGACCGTGAACAGGTTCTGAATTCCCGCTCCGGCAGCGATGTTCACACTGTTGGTCTGGAGCGTCGTCCTCGGAAGAACGTGGACGGATACCGGGGAGCCGAGCTGATTGCCGAGGGCGTCCTGAAGTGTGAGAGTCGCATCCATTTCGTCGTCGGAAAGATTCACCACCCCGACGTTCGTGCGGCTCGCGTCGTTGCCTGTCAGCCCGGTGAGATAGCTCTTTCCGATGGGGAGTCCTTTGGCGGATGTGAGATCGACCCCCTCGATGTACTGTCCGTAAGTTCCGGCTGCTGCGGCCGAGTTGAATGTCCAGGCGCTCGTCCGCGGGAAAATTGCGCCGGAAGGCGCCCAGAGCGTGATGACGCCCGAGCTGTTCTTGTCCACACCGAAGAGGGTGCCGAGCGGATCGTCGTAGGTCTTCGCTTCCCCGGGGCGCAGGAGGAGCGAAATGGTCTGATTGTTCCCGAAGTGGAGCGAGCCGGGTGAGGCGACGTACGTAAGCCGAACGCTCATCGGAGCCACAGTGGGATTCGTGAGCCAGAGAAAGGTCTTGAAAAAACTCCCTTCGTTTCCCGCGCTCCTCGCCACGCCGGGCACCGCGACGACGGGTGTAAACCCGTCGACCGAGCACTGTGAAACGTACGACGCCGTTGCGGTCGAAGTTGCGCCGAGGCCGTTGGTCACCTTCAATGTCACCGGGTAGGCTCCGGGGAACGTCCAGCTGTGGACGGGGTTCTGCAGTGTCGACGTGCTTCCGTCACCGAAATCCCAGGCCCAGGCGCTGGGAGCTCCCTCCGAGAGATCGAGAAAATTGATGGCGGTCTTCGGGCAGGCCGGCCAGGGGTCGAGCGTGAAGGCGGCGGTCACGGGGGCATTGGCGTCGACGATCGTGGCCTGAATCGTCGTCGAATTGTTCCCGAGATTCGGGTCGATCTCGGTGCCGGATACATTGGCGGTATTGCTGGTCTGTCCCGGGAAATTCGCGGTGACGACGATCGTGACCGTGGCGCTCGAGCCGTGGGCCAACCCTCCCAGTGCGCAGGAAACGCCGGCCCCGCCGGTGCAGGTTCCCTGGGTGGAAGAGGCGGAGACGAAGGAAACGACGTCAGGGAGCGTGTCGGTGATCCGGACGTTGGTCGCGTCGCTGGGGCCGGAGTTCGTCGCGACAATCGTGTAGGTGAGAAGTTGGCCGACGGGGACCGGTTCCGGGGAATGGTTGCCCGATGCGCTCAGGTCGGCGGTCACCGGCGTCGACGACAGTCGCGACGCCAGCTGTTCGCGGGCCGCATCGTAGGCGGCCGGATCGTGGTTCCAATCGCTGGACGAGGTGACGAGACTTGCGGCGAGACCATCGGCGTAATCCTTCTGCCCGGCGGCGGCTGCGAGCGCGAGGTAGTCGAAGTCGTTCCAGCTCATCCGTAACAGCTCGAGGCGGAGCGAAGGAACCGGAATGTGAGTGGTTCCGCCGATTTTCGAAGGGGTGCCGGGGTAGAAGAGCGTGCCGTCGCCGTTCCTGCCGAAGCAGTCGTTCGAGGACCAGACGTCGGGATTGTCATTGCGGTAACACTCGGTGGCGGCATAGTAGAGATAACCGTCGAGCCCGTATTTCCATTGAAGCCAGGCGTGAACTCTTTGATTGACGGCCGGGTGGTCGATGAATTCGTCGGGCCAGATTCCGAAAACGGTTCCGGTGGCATTGTCTCCGTCGCCGGACGAGTCGCTGTCGTACCACCAGATCTGTTTACCCGCCGCTCTCTCGGCGTCATAGCGCGAGATGCCGCCGCCCTCGTCGAGACTGTTGACGATCGGGCACCAGATCCCGATTTTTCCTGCGGCGAGCTCAGGCGTGTATTCGCTGGTGACGAGCGCGCGAAGGCGCGGGTCGGCGGCGGCCAGTGCATTCGCCTGCACGATGTTGAGCGGCCAGGCTTCGTGCGGCTCGTCCTGCGTGTAGAGAAATGCGCGGTCGTACCAGCCGTTCGCCTGAAAGTGCGACGCGACGAGCTTCCAGAAGTTGACCGCTTCACGGGTCTCCGCTTCAGTCCAGGCGTGGGAGGAATCGTTCCAGTCGAATTGCGGTCCCGGGATCGGATAAGTCGTCGCGTTCGGCAAGGAGTAAACACTGTCGAGCGAGGTCCAGTCGACCGCACTGATGGTGTCCGTCGGCGGGTCGTAGCTGTAGCTCACGCCGGCCACCGTTCCGTCGAGGGTGACCCGGTGAGCAATGGCTTCTTTCCAGTAAGCGGCGGTGAGGGCGTCGATCTTCTGCTGGTCCCAGTCGCACCCGGAGGTGCCTCCGGCGTAGTGATAGCAGTAGGTTTGATAGGTGTCGAATCCGTAGGTCGTTCGCGCCGCGGGGCGGTCGGGGAGCGTGAAATTCCAGACGAGGAGGGTGACGGCGAGAGATTGAACGACGGCTCCGCCCGAAGCCTGCACGACTTTGAAGGTGGATGAATAGGTTCCGGCCGCCGCGTTGTTCGGGATGTCGACGCTGATCCAGATCGGCTGGTTCCGGTTCATGGTGAGATCGAAGGGCGTACCGTTGCGCTTCTCGCCGTAATAGCGGTCCGTTCCGATCGGGTAGAGCGGGTCGGGCCATTCGCCTGTGGCGCCGGCCGGGTCCGACGGCGCGACGACGCTGATGAAGCCGACGCGGTAAAGCTGCGCGGCGCTCCACGCGGCCAGGCGGGTGCTTCCGGAGGCGACGAACGGATCGAGGCGTACGTCGAGGTTGGTGTAGGAGACCGCGCCGGTCAGAACGACTTGAAACGACACCGTTTCGTTTCGCGCTCCCTTGACCGTCACGGCCGCCGGCGGCCCCTGTGCCGGCGGGGGATCGTTCGGGCGAACTTTGGTGGTTGAGGGCGGCGACCAGAGACGGAGGTTCGAGTCGGCGGCCTGGAGTGTCGCCGTGTGAGTCGCGAAAACGAGGGACGACGCGAAGACAAGGCACCTAATACTACCGTGGCAGAGAGTCCGAAACAGCGACGAGGGCTCGATCGATTTCATCATGTGACCTCCTGAAAGTGGCGCCCGAAGGGGAAACGGCGGGTTGATTCTAGCGCCGATCGAGCGACAGATTGTCCTCCCGCTCCCGGCGAATCCGGCCAGGAGAAAGAACAGACCGCCCCGGCGGCCGATTTCAGGGCAAGTCTGGTATTCTCTGTGAATGCTGAATCGAGTGACCGTCTTCGGGCTGCTTGCCATGATTCCGCTGCTCTCGCCCTTTCTCCTTGCGGGAGAAAATGGTTTGAATCCGGACGAACAGTCTGAGCACGAAGCCGGCGATCCGCGCTTGCATTTTTCCAGGCTCCCTGTCCCATTGGAAGCCCTTCACTTTTCCGACCCCGCGATCGCCGAGGTGGCGGAGCACATCGCGGACGGCACGGCAGATCTTCGCGAGCGGCGGGCCTGGTACCTTCTCAGCCTGAACTACGCCCCATTTGCCGCGCTTCCGCCGGCCGGATGGCGCAAGCGTGCGATTGACGATGGAGAAGGAATTTCTTTCGAGGCCAGGCGCTCCTCGATCGCGTCCGCGCCGCTTCCGAAATTGCCCGACGCAACCTACGGGTGGAGCAGTCTGGGTCCGACCAACTATGGAACTTCACAAGGGCGGGCGACGACGCTTTGGGTGAATCCGGTGAATTCGAATTTTCTCTTTGCCGGATTCGCCGGAGGGGGCGTTTGGAAGACGACCAATGGCGGTGGTCTCTGGACGCCGATCAGCGACTTCGAAGCGAGTCTTGGAATCGGCAGCCTCGACGTCCAGGTGCGTTCCGACCCCGCCAATCTGACCGACGCCATCATTTACGTTGGAACCGGCGAGGGGAACATGTCGTTCGACTCGGTCGACGGGGCCGGTGTGCTCAAGTCCGTCAATGGAGGGGCGAGCTGGACGCTGCAGCCGCTTCCCTGGGCGAATCCGGATTACGCCGCCAGCGCGAGGTTTCGTCATTCGCTCCGGCGGGTTCTGATCGACAAGAACGTGGCGAACGGACAATCCGTCTGGGCGGCGGGGGACGGCGGCGTCTACCACACGACCGACGGCGGAAAATCCTGGTCCGTCGTGACCACCCTTCCCTATACGGGCAAACCCGCCGTCGGCGGCTGCTGGCCGGAGGTCGCGAGCGATCTCGTCGTCGACTCGTCGGTGAGCCCGGCCCGGATTTACGCCGCCTACGGGATGCGCGCCAATGGCAGCGGCGTCGCGGCTTTGTCGTGCACCGGGATCGCGGACGACTCGAGCTACCGGAAAAACAATGGCATTTACCGCAGCCTCGACGGCGGCGCCACCTGGACGATCATTTCGTCGGGTGCGGGGCAGACCGGATTTCCCGTGACACCCGGAAACGTCGGTCGAATCAGTCTCCTGTCGGCGCCGAGCGACCGAAAGCAGATGTACGTGCTGATCCAATGCGCGACGAACGGCGCTTCAACCTGTGTCGGCGGGAACTACGCAGCCCTCGGCATCTGGCGCACCACAGACGTGACCGCAGCGCCCGTCACCTGGACGCCCGGCTCGACGACGAATTTCGTCAACAATCAGGGGTGGTACGACATGACGGGTTCGGTCGACCCGACGAATGCGGCCAAGCTGCTGATCCAGGGTTACAACGTCAATCTGTCGACCGACAGTGCCTTCAGTTTCTCGTCCGTCGGAAGCGGAGTCCATGTCGATCACCACTTCTCCCTGTATGCCAGTGCCACGATGGTTTTCGCGGCGAGCGACGGCGGAGTGTTTCGCGGCGCCGTGAGCGGTTCGAGCATCACCTGGACCAGCCTGAACGGCGGCGGTCTCAGTACGCTCCAGTTGTACGGAATCGGCCAGCACCCGGTCACCGCCGGAAGAATTCACGGCGGACTGCAGGACAATGGAGAGGCCTATACCGCGGGCACCGGATCGTGGTCGTCCGCCGCTGGAGGTGATGGCGGATTCTCCGCCACCGATCAGTCGAACGGAAACAATGCCTACGAAGAATACGTTTATGCCGCCATTGCCCGCTCCGTGAACGGGGGCGCGAGCTTTCCGAGCTGCATTCAGAATTTCGGAGGCGTCACCGGTTGCGGCGGCTCGGTACCGGACGGGACGTGCGGTTTCATTGCGCCCATGATGCTTGACGCAAACGCGCAAAGCACGCTGTACACCGGCTGCAAGTATGTTTATCGAAACACGAGTGCTCCGAGCTCGAGCGCCTGGAGCGCGATCAGCCCCGATCTGATCGGCACGACCTACGACTACATCACGAACGTTCATTCCGCGAAGAACAACGGAGTCTCCGGAACGATCTGGGCGTCGACGCTGAACGGGAGGGTCTGGGTGACGACCAACGGCGGGACGAATTGGACGAACACCACGGCGTCCCCGCTTCCGGCGGCCATTCCGCTTCCGACCCGGGCTGCCACCTGGATCGCCACGCATCCTCAGTACGGCAACAGGGCGGTCGTGACCTTTTCGGGCTGGAGCGGATCCTCGACACCTCCCGGCCATGTCTTTCGAACGCTCAATGGCGGCGGGACCTGGACGGATATCACGGGAGCTCTTCCGGACGAGCCGGTGTACACGGTGGCCGTCGATCCGAATCGCCCGGACGAGGTCTACATCGGAACGGAGTTCGGCGTTTATGTGAACGACAACGCGTGGGGCGGGAG
>Ga0315281_10006108_pt1 | contig 17177 bp, 17 predicted proteins | sample YL17G07_0_MG_FD_204540 | JGI IMG/M metagenome (GOLD analysis project Ga0315281, IMG submission 204540) | Sediment microbial communities from Yellowstone Lake, YNP, Wyoming, USA - YL17G07_0 | ecosystem: Environmental > Aquatic > Freshwater > Lake > Sediment | place: USA: Wyoming | collected...
TCACAATGTTCGTGTGCGTGAGGGATCATTCTACGTTCATAAGCGCCTGTCTCTAACGGAAAAAAGGGTGAACGTGTCCCGACAGGTCGAAGGTGATTTCTTTGTCGAAACCTTTAGTATTGAAGCGCCGACAGAAATGAGAGTTGTCAGTGCGAGTTTTAAAGCTAACGATGGGTCAATAGTACTCGTATTGCTTTCCAACGGGAATACCGTTGTGTTGACCAATACAAGCAAGAATATTTGGCAGGAAGCAACTCAAGTACCGAACCCCAATACTCTTGCCAATGCCAATAAAATCGTTGGCGATGCGGTGTATATCTTAAAGAGTGGCAATGTTTATGTGAGCCGTGACACTGCAAAAACTTGGGCGATCGATTCGATAAATATTAGTAAACAATCTGTTTCAGATATTACTGTCGATACGAGTTTTTATGCATGGGCGATCACCCAAAGCGGTAACCTGTATTACCAGCATCCGGATTCAAATGTTTGGCGCATAGATACATCATTCCATTCAGGAGGTCCTCCTCAGGCAATTTTTGTTGACAGAAAAGGAAGAATGTTCATCTCAACCACATTCTCCGCCTATAGGGTGTGGATGTCCACCAATAAAGGCGTGAGTTGGACCAATACTTCAACCGGCATCGGTGAAACAATTGCCTCGTTCGGAGACGACAGAATTGGGAATGTCTACGCGGTTGGGACCGGATCACGAGCGTACCGGCTTTCAAATCTCACCCCGCCATGGGTATCCATTGCCGATTCCATCAACGCGCAAGCATATCTTCCTTCAGGCGCCAAAATTATAAATTCCATAAGCGGCGATACAGTTCTTTATGCAGCCACGAGATACGGAATGTTTCAAAGCACAGATTTTGGTGCAAACTGGGTACCTTCACCAGACCGATTACAGTCGAAAGCACATAATTTTTATACCGGCGTGGTAAAGGCGGGGAAATATTATTTTATCTCCACCAATCTTGGCATCTATCGCGTCATGGCTGGAGACACGACGTCGGAAAAAGTATATCCAAAACAAGGATACATCTGGGGAGTAAATGTATTAGCATCCGACTCTGCGGGAAACGTATATGCGAATATTCCTTTTAAGACAGGTCCTTCAACTTCAATTTTCTACACCTTCAAATCGACCGACCAGGGCAATTCGTGGATCCCGGATACTGCCGGACATGGAGCGCTAGGAATCAATGCTGGAACGCAGTCGTTTGATTTTTGGGTGGACAGGCAAGGAACCGAATATCTAGGAGGTAACGGCAAATTCTATTCAAAGAAACCGGGGCAATTCTGGAAGCTTGATACTTTAGGGCTTGGGTTGAAATCCGGTCAATACGTCAAAGCCGTCACGCTGAATAACAAAAAAGGGATTATTTATTTAAGCAGAGTGGTGTTCTCAGGGGTGCTTTCGCTGTTTATCTACAGCCGAGCGTCGAGCGATTCCGCATGGAAAATTGTTAATACCAGCATCCTTGCCGCCGGCGATGGTATATTGTCGAGCGATCAAGACGGAAATATTATTGTAAAAGCTTTTTCTAGTCCCAATAAAATCTGGCGATACAACGGCAGTACTTGGACTGAGACGCCGCTTCCAACAACGATCGGTTCTTCTCCGTCTCCGTACCCTTTAACGGTAGATAGAAACGGAGTTATTTGGGCGGTGTTTTTCGCCGGCGGTTCAAATAAAGGAGTTTACTTTACCTCAGATAACGGTACGACGTGGAACTACGTCGGCTTGAATGGTGTCGGTATCAATTTCTTGACTGCGGTTGAAGAAACAACAAGCACATTAATGAAAACCTCCGGACTCTCTTCGGCGACAGTCTATGCCGTTACATTCATTGACGGGATTTATGGATTCACGACGGCGTCAAAGCCAACTTCGGTCGGGGATGCTCAACCGCAGATCGCAGCGTCGTATGAACTCTTCCAAAATTATCCAAACCCGTTCAATCCATTGACGACCATCAGCTTCACGATTCCAGAGCGTGGGCGAGTAACGCTAAAAATCTTCGACATTCTCGGCAGAGAAGTGGCTACACTCATGGATGGTCAATTGGAGAGGGGCGCTCATCAAGCGACATTCGATGCATCAAAACTGTCGAGCGGAATCTACCTCTACCGGCTTCAGGCGGAGCGGTTCGTTTCGGTGAGGAAAATGCTCCTACTTAAATGAGCGAGTCATGAATGCATCTCGTTCCCAGGGCTCCGCCAGGGAGCGAGATGCAAACTGACGAGTAGAATGTGCGTTCGAATCAAAAAATAACGGATCTATCTAGGGGCTGGTCAAGGCGAGCGAAATATATTTTTCTAAATTGATGTTCAAAAATGAACAGTGGGTCAAGAAACTCATCTTGATGAAGTGAGGTGCTGAGTTCACAAACACAAACTGCGAGCGGCCTTTGAAAAACACTATTCTTCCCGTTTTCTCACTCCTGATGTTGTCGATCGTATTTGGTAGGTCGACCGCGCAGGAGGCGCGGCTGATCCATGTCGAGTACAATAAGACAAAGTGCGATTACTGCAAGATGCTCTTCCAAGAAAAGAATTTCGGTGCAGAGGTCCAAACGACGTCCGACAGCATTCTCGTCTTTGATGCGACAGAATGCCTCGCCGCCTTTCTGATTGGGAAGAAAATCCGCGATGATCACATCAAAAAGATCTGGTCGGTCGATTACAATAATCCTTCGGAGCTGGCAGACGGTACGCGTGCGTGGTACATTCGAAGTAACAAAATCCTCAGCCCCATGAGCGTGAATATCGCTGCGTTCGCATCGCGGAGCGAGGCCGACTCGGTGTTTGTAAAGATCGGCGGAGAAAAATTGGATTGGAAGGGAGTAATGAAACTCGTTCAGGAAAGGTGGTTTCCCGAGGTGCAGAAGAAATAGCTAGCTGGATTTTGGAAGGATGGAAGTGACCGTCACCTTCAAGGTGACGGTCACTTCCATGTACGAAATAAATCCACTTGATGCTGAATCAGCATTTCAATACTTTGTATGTATATAGAGAGAGTGCGAACAAGAATTCTAATAGGAGTATACCACAGTGGGAAGTCAATTGAACAAGTACAGCTCGCAATTAACCCAAAAGAAATCTCAGGCCGGATCACAGGCAATGTTGTACGGTATCGGCTTGACAGATGCGGACATGAGTAAGGCTCAAGTCGGGATCGCGAGCATGGGTTGGGAAGGAAACACCTGCAACATGCACCTCAATGACCTCGCAAAGATTGTAAAACAGGGCGTGCAGGAAGCCGGTCTCGTTGGACTGATTTTTCATACTATCGGGGTCAGCGATGGCATTTCGATGGGTACGGAAGGAATGAAATCGTCTCTCCCTTCGCGTGAAATTATTGCCGACTCCATTGAAGCTGTAATGCGCGCACAGTGGTATGATGCGAATATTTCTCTCCCCGGCTGCGACAAGAATATGCCCGGCTCGGTTATCGCGATGGGACGACTGAACCGGCCGAGTATCATGATCTACGGCGGTACAATTAAAGCCGGCCACCACAATGGCAAAACACTCGACATCGTATCGGCGTTTGAATGTTATGGACAATATATCGCAGGTAAAGTAACCGAAAAGGAACTGAGCGACGTCTTGCACTATGCATGTCCCGGGCAAGGAGCATGCGGCGGAATGTACACCGCCAATACAATGGCGTCGGCAATCGAATCGTTGGGTATGAGCCTTCCATACAGCTCCTCATCGCCTGCGACGAGTGAGGAAAAAATCCGCGAGTGCAAGAATGCCGGAAAAGCGATATTGAATTTATTGGAAAAGGACATTAAGCCGCGAGACATCATGACGCGGAAAGCATTTCTCAATGCCATCACGGTTGTGATCGCTCTCGGTGGTTCCACAAACGCAGTCCTTCATCTCGTCGCAATGGCAAAATCTGTCGGAGTAAAATTGACCATCGACGATTTCCAGCTGATCAGCAATCGCGTCCCATTTCTTGCTGATCTGAAACCGAGCGGGAAATACGTGATGGAAGATGTGCATGCGGTTGGCGGCGTTCCTGCGCTTCAAAAAATGCTCCTGAAAGAAAAAATGTTGGATGGAAATTGTCTCACGGTAACTGGCAAGACGCTCGCCGAGAATTTGGAAAACCTGCCGGGCCTGAAGGAGGGACAGACGGTCATATTTCCGCTTTCCAATCCGATCAAGAAAAACGGTCATCTTCGGATTCTCTACGGGAATCTTGCGAAAGAAGGGTCTGTCGCAAAAATCACAGGGAAGGAGGGAACGCGCTTTTCCGGTCCCGCAAAGGTTTTCAATTCCGAAGAAGAGACACTTGTTGCCCTCGAGAAGAAGAAGATTGCGTCGGGCGACGTTGTCGTGATCCGCTACGAAGGACCCAAGGGGGGACCTGGCATGAGGGAAATGCTCACGGTGACATCCGCAATTATGGGAGCCGGACTCGGAAAGAGTGTCGCATTGATCACCGACGGACGATTTTCGGGTGGCACACACGGTTTTGTGGTCGGCCATATTACGCCTGAGGCGCAAGCCGGCGGCCTTCTTGCCGTGGTCCAAAAAGGCGACATTATCACTATTGACGCGGAAAAAAATTCTCTTACGCTTGACGTTCCGAAGAAGATTGTTGCGGCGCGCCTCAAAAAGTGGAAAGCGCCGCCGTTCAAGGTAAAGAGCGGGATGCTCTATAAATATATCAAAAGTGTTTCGTCTGCATCGGAGGGTTGCGTTACGGATGAGGGGTGAAGGGCGCTTGCACGCGAAAGTTCGAATAAAGTGACTTTCTGATTCCCACTTTCGTGGGAATGACAATTTCAGGGTTATCAGTTTTCACACAATGTGTCTGCGTGGGAGGGAGATGTGAATTACACAATTCACGCTACAAGGAGAAAAGTATGAACCCCGACTTCACCCACACAACTCTTGGACGCACCGGTATGTCGGTGCATCGTCTTGGACTATCGGCAAGCTACCGTCCCGGCAAAAAGACGATCTACAAAGCAATCGACGAGGGTGTCAACTACTTTTTTGGATATGGCATAGACTCGCAAATGACAGGTGTTCTTCGCGAGGTTCTCAGACGCAATAGAGAGAACTATATTCTCGCTACCGGCGCGTACAACTATATTTTCCGTTATCAAAACATCCGGCGGACACTGGAGAAGCGGTTGCGTCAATTTGGCACGGACCACATTGACGTGTTTCTTTTTCTCGGTGTGATGAAAGAGAAAGAATTTCCGCAGCGTGCCCGTGATGAAATGGTCCGTCTGCGCGAAGAGGGAAAAGTCCGCGCGATAGGTATGTCATGTCACGACCGAAGATTTGCTGGCAAGCTTGCGGAAGAAGGCGCACTCGATGTTTTCATGATTCGTTACAACGCTGCGCATCGCGGCGCCGAGCAGGATGTTTTTCCGCACTTGCAGCCTAATGACCCCGGCGTTGTGAGCTACACCGCCACGCGTTGGACGTACTTGCTGCGACGTCCGAAGACGTGGCCCAAGGATGAACGCATTCCCGACGCGGGTTTATGCTACCGCTTCGTTCTCTCCAATCCGAATGTCGATGTCTGTATGACGGCGCCCACAAATGAAAGTCAGCTTCGCGAAAATCTTGCTGCGCTTAACAAGGGCTCGCTCGATGCCGAGGAGATGGAATACATGCGAAAGTTTGGCGACGCCGTTCATCATACAAAGAAATGGTTTATGTAGCAGCGAACAAGGTGTCCGACACTTTGGAAGTGTCGGACACCTGTGCTACGGCCACGCGTACACTGTATCCAGTTCCCACGCTCCGCGTGGGAAAACAATGTATCGTGCAGGATAGTGCCTTCATTTCTTATTCCCCGAGGACTTCCAAAATGACTCTCAACCAATTACTTCAAGAACAAACCAACGATATTCTGTCCGACGCCCAGGCGGCGATTGCGCGAGCACGCCTTACCCATTATGAAAAATCGGGAGGCGAGCACACGCACCAACGACTGAAAGCACTTTACACCCTTACTGCACGGGCTGTGAAAGAAAAAAATCTCGGACCGATGATCGCCCACTCGGAAACAATTGCACGAGAGCGCTTCGAGGCGGGATTCGACCTTTCGGAGGTCCAAACAGCTTTCAATGTGCTCGAGGAGGCAATCTGGGTGCGCGTTCTCAAAAATCTCCCGCCAAGCGAGCTTGCCGAAGCCCTTGGCTTGATTAGCACGGTGCTCGGAGGTGGAAAAGATACTCTCGCGCGAACTTATGTGACGCTTGCGAGCAAAACGAAAGCGCCGTCGCTTAATCTCCAATCGTTGTTTGCAGGAACGGAGGGGGAATGAGGCGTTTTCTTCGCTGAAACTCGTACCGTGATCTTCCACCGTTCTCTCATCAACCCTATGATAAGAACATGATTGAGACACTAAAAAAAGTGAGACGAATCGTCGTTGGTATCATTGGATTCACCATCCTGATTATCGGCGTCCTGTTGCTGGTTCTACCCGGGCCTGCCTTTCTCGTTATTCCCCTGGGGTTGGGCATTCTCGCTACAGAGTTCTTATGGGCGAAGAAACTTCTGAAGAAAGTGAAAGCAAAGTTGTTGAAGCAACAGCAGTGACACCAGTTCACGATCGAAAGAGTATCCCAGATGAATTCTAACGAATCAACTCCGGCTCTGCAGGCAGAAAAATTGCGCATCGCATCGATCGATGCATTCAGAGGATTTACTGTCCTCGCGATGGTCTTTGTGCTCCAAGTCGCCGGGTATTCGGATCTCCCTTTAACTCGCGAGTGGTTCGGCAGTTCGCCGGTCACGACATTCCACCACGCCGCAGATGCAGCGGGTAATATATCAGGCATTGGTTTGACTTTCACGGACCTCGTCGCGCCATTTTTCGTGTTTATTGTCGGAATTGTGCTGCCGCTGAGCAAACGGCGCAGAGGAAGTGAATGGTGGAAACATGTGGGGACGAGGACGGGCCTTCTCATCGCACTGGGAGTCGTATACATTTCGCTAATACTTGGCTTGTCATATTGGTGGGGAATTTTGCAGGCGATCGGCGTTGCGTACTTCATGGGTGCGGCACTAATGCTCCTTCCCCAATGGTGGCGATGGGCAGCGGTATTTGCGATCGCTGTGCTTCATCTCTTTATGTCGCAGACTTTTTTCTGGTGGCTCCATCTTGGAAATCCGGCCGCGCCTTTCTTCACCGTTGCAAATCTACAGGGAGATCTGTTACGGCCGCTCACAATCCATTGCACTCCGTGGGCTTCGATTTCGTACGGCGTAATAACCGTCATCGGGACACTGCTCGGTGAGTCGATCCTAAGCCGTTCAACGCGGACGATCGTAACGCGTTCGCTTCTCATTGGGAGCGCAATGTGTGTTGTAGGTTATTTGCTTCACAGATATGATTGGCCCGTGTATGCGATGAACAAAGAGACGGTATCAACCTCGTATGCATTGTTTACCTCGGGAGTTGCCTCCTTCACTTTTATTCTTTTCTATGTGATCATCGATGTTGCGCAGTTCAAAAAGTGGGCGTGGCCATTTATGGTTTTCGGATCTAATGCATTGCTGGGATATTTCCTGCAGCCGATCGTCCGAAATTTTGTCTATGCGCTCGGATTCAGGCAATACCTCGCTGGACACTCGGGCTGGATCGGAATGGCCTACGGGTTAGGCTGGACGGCATTGATCTGGTCAGTCCTGCTCTGGTGCAACAAACGGAACATCTATTGGAAGATTTAGCAGGCTGTTGAAAAGGAAAACCGCAAAGGCGCAAAGGACGCCAAGATGAAAGTAGAGCTTCTGTTTCTTTCTCATTTCAACAATTTTTCTTCGCTTTCTTGGCGTCTTGTCCCAAAGGGATCCCTTCGGGAGCGGTTCATCTTTTATTCAATAAGGGTTTTTCAACACCTTGCTAGAGCTTATTCAAGAAAAGCACGAAGCCCTTCGTACTGCAAACTGACACAAAAAACGTATGCGTCCAACTCTTCATCCTAGAGTAAAAATCTGTTGCATTGCATCGATTGACGAAGCCAAGACCGCCATTGCATACGGCGCGTCGGCGCTGGGGCTCGTCTCCGCGATGCCGAGCGGTCCGGGTGTGATTTCGGAAGAGAAGATCGCGGAAATCGTTGCAGCGGTTCCGCCTCCGATAGCAACATTCTTGTTAACAAGTAAACAAGATGCACCGTCGATTATCAGGCAACAGAGGAAATGCCGCACGAATACGATTCAGTTATGCGATCGAATCGAAACGGACGTGTATCGGCAACTGCGCGATGCATTGCCGGGTATCGCACTCGTTCAAGTCATTCACGTCAATGGAAGGGACTCGATCGACGAAGCGACCGCGGTCGCGCCGTATGTAGACGCGCTTCTGCTCGATTCGGGGAATCAAATGTCGGCCGTCAAGGAGTTGGGTGGAACGGGGCGAGTCCACGACTGGAGCATAAGTAAAGCCATTCGCGAATCAGTGGACAAACCGATATTTCTCGCCGGCGGATTGAATGGAGAAAATGTTGCCCGCGCGATTTCCGAGGTCGCCCCATTTGGTCTCGACCTTTGCAGCGGCGTCCGGACGAATGGAGCGCTGAACGAGATGAAACTCGCCCAATTCTTCAATCAGCTATGCGATTGCTCTGAGCAATCGCATAGCTCATGACCAGGCCTACTTCTCGTAAAATGGGGCTTTCTCGAACAAGGGGTTGTAATGCGCGAGAATAATTTGTAAATTATAGTTGGAAGTTATATCTTGTAGCGCGGTCGGCATCCGGTGCTTAGACGATTTCAGCTAATCTCGTTTTCCCGTTCCCCCTGGAAAAATGGCGCAACTGCCGTGCGTCCCCATTCAACAAATTCTGTCGAATGGCCATTGATAAATCTGCGCGATCTGAAATCTGAGTAAAATCAGAGAAATCAACCTTCAGGAGATTAATGAATAGCTATTACCACACGTTTCACATTCCGGTTATGGGAACGGGGCATTCTATCGATACGCCGATTCGCGTTGCGCCGCTGGGGATCACTTCGGTCATCTCGATCGTCGATGACCTGCTTGTAGAAAGGATCCGGCAGCACTACAGTCACAAGTATGGATTGCCATATGTGAAAATTCCCCGTTACGCGGAAGACGGAAGGGCGAGGCGCATCACTGCGTACCTTGAAACCGTTCGTGAAATTGTCGCCAGGAAAATGGAAGAAGTGCGACAACTCCCCTTCTTCGCCGAAAACGACAAGAAAAAATATTTTGACCTTCTCCCTGACGAAAGCCAGCCCAAGAAAGAGTACCAGAAACTTCTTGCAATGAAGCCGGGACCGGAACGCCATGAGCTGGAGACGGTATTGACGGACAAAATGATTCCCGGTTCCATCGACGTGAACATCATGGTAAAACTCGACCGCATCAATCTCGATAAGCACGGCAAGCCGCTGAGCGAGGAATTTACCGATGCGAAGGCCGCCTTTCGCGGGTACGCGAACAGCACACTCAAATCCAGCATCATCCTCTCTGCAGGGATCAACCAGAGCCTCTTTGGCTACATGACACGGTTTAAGGATTTTTACAGGGATGCGGCTGGCGAAATTAAGAAGAAAATTGTTTTAAAGGTCACAGATTTTCGCTCTACGCTTATACAGGGAAGAATCCTCGCCAAGAAGGGACTCGAGGTCTTTGAATTTCGTATTGAATCTGGACTAAATTGCGGCGGACATGCGTTTGCCTCGAACGGCCATTTGCTTCCGAGCCTTCTGAAGGAATTTAGAGAAAAACGCGATGAACTTGTCGCAGAGTTTCAACCTCTGATCCAAAAATATTATGATACCATGGGATGGCAATATCCTGCGGAGGCGAGTACACGTCCGCTGATCACTGTGCAAGGCGGAATCGGTACAAATGGCGAAGCGCGCAGGATGATGGAAGATTTTGGGATGGACCGCACCGGATGGGCTAGCCCCTTCCTTCTTGTACCCGAAGCCACGTGTGTGGACGATGCGACGCGAGAGCTATTGCGTCAAGCGGGTGAAGATGATCTCTACTTAAGTGAAGTCTCGCCGCTTGGGGTTCCGTTTAATAATGTTCGCCGCACGGGATCTGAAGTCTCGATTTGGAAAAAGGCCGCAGAAGGAAAACCTGGATCGGCCTGCCCCAAAGGATTTCTCGTTTCAAATACGGAATACACGGAGAAACCGATCTGCCTTGCATCGAGGGAATACCAAGAACAGAAGCTCGTGCAAGTAGACTCGGCGGACTTGTCGGATGCAGAAAAAGAAAAAATGCGCAATCAGGTCATCAACAAGGCCTGTCTATGTGAACACCTTGGAAATGGCGCGCTTATTGCCTTAGGCATCGTTGAACCGACAAATTCGCCTCAAGCTATTTGTCCCGGTCCCAACATCGCCTGGTTCAAGAAACTCTACACGCTGAAAGAAATGGTAGATCATATTTACGGCAGAGGCGAATCACTGGTTCCCCCCGAGCGGCCCCACATGTTCGCTAAGGAAATCGAAATGTACGTCGATTACTACGATAAATTGGTCAAGCGTTGTGGATACACCGACATGGAAATCAAGAAGCTCCGAGAATTCAAGACTAACCTCGACAACGGAATGGAATTATGCCTCCGCTTTGCAGAGAAGACTCCTTATAAAGGAGAAAATCTCGCTTCTATTCCACCGTGTGTCGAAAAACAAAGAGCACGGCTTGAACAAATCTTCGCCGAGTTTGAGAAGAATGCCTGTGTTCCTGTTACAGTAGAAAAGTAGCGGAATCGTTGCAGGGTTTGAGATTCTATCTTTTCCACCTCAGATATTTTTCCTTTCGTTTGGAATGAAAGCGATCGCCCGACAATGAGCCCGGTTGCGCGATATCTCCTCGGTATCGGCGTCCCGTATTTTCTTCGCATCGTGCTCTACAGTGGGGCATTCAAGATACGGACTATCGCTTGTTCACTCACCAACCTTCTCGTGATTGGTGGCGCTTTCATCCTCGTCGGTTTTATTCCCTTGCCGCAATTTCTTAATCTGCTTGCAACGATCGGAGCCCCTCTCGTTCTTATCACAAAGTATACCGACGCGAAACTATATCCTGATGCGATCTTCATTTCGTCTGGAGTGGAATTGGGTTCAATCTTCGCAATGGACCTTCTGATTGCACCGCTGATATTCTGATTCGATTCTGTGTTGCTTCGCTGAATAGTTGTCGCTACAGTACTATTGCGATGGTTTTTCGTGCCGTCAAAAATTGGAACGGCGCAATCTTCTAATGCTGGACATTAGGTTTTCATGAGCAGGGATAGTAATTGTATTTTTTCATATTCGGCCTTGACGGGGTAGTGTCTCATTTTGAGTAGAATTATGAACTTTCTTCTTTCTCTGATGCCAGAGAAAGTGTAGAAGCTCAGCCGAAGGCTGATGAGCCTTTGGCTCAAAAGAGAGCTTTTCGGAATCGGAACCCTTGCGATGCTTGCCGTCGCACATGCCGAAGAAAACGGCTCCTACATGCCTTCTGCACTTGCCTGCCGTTTTCTAAACGCACGCATCGCCCCCTTCGCACATTGCCGCCGATTCCGAGATCATCAACACGGCATTGTTCGCATCAAGTCGAAATCGTCGGCTGCGCGAGGGGGAGGGATTCAATCGAAGGGTTTCAATTTCGGTGCTCTTCTCCAACGCGTCGGATCTTAGATCTATTGGCGCACCGAAATTGTCGGCATGTGCGGTTGGGATTGAATCCGTGCGTTACGATTTCGACAAGATTTCTTTGGTTACTTTCTTTCTCGGAAAGAAAGTGACAATGTTTATGAGGATTCGATAAACACTACCATGGAACTCTCAGTACAAAGGGAGTAGGACGCTACAAACGACCAACCTTTCTTGATTTTCACACCATCTTTTATTACTTTCGACCATCCATTCACAGGAGACAATTCATGAAAACTGTTCTTATTGTCGACGACGAGGCTACCTTTCGCAAAGCGATCTGCGCTTCATTGAAGGCGCGGGGCTACAACACGCTCGAAGCCGAAGATGGAATAATGGGACTTGATGTCGCCGCAAAACACAGACCCGACATTATTCTCAGCGATGTACATATGGACAACATGAACGGATTCATGATGGTCGAAACTTTGCAGCAAGAAGCGATGACCGCCAGGATACCGGTGATCATGATGACAAGCCAGGCACAGGGAGCCGGCGCATGGCAGGCTGAGGCAAACATTACCTACCTTGATAAGGGATTTTCAATACCGGATTTGGTGGCCACCATCGAAAAAGTGTTGAAGAAATAGCAGTATGGTGACTTGCCGCACCGCGGCGTCAAATCAATCCGTTTTTTCTTCTCATCCTGCCTTCTTAATGACTTTTCTCTCAGATAACTCGAGTCAACCGCAAAAAGGAACTGATCCCATGAAAAAGATATTTGTCGTACTAGTGGCGCTCGCGATGGCTACGACAGCATTCGCACAAAAAAAACCATTTGCCATCGAAGATCTTTACAGGCTGAAGGGCGTCGCCGATCCCCAAATCTCTCCGGACGGAAAGAAAATCGCATTTGTGGTCACAGAAAGCTCTCTCCCTGAAGGGAAGTCCAATGCCGAGATTTATTTGATGGATGCCGACGGCAGCAATATCCGCCGATTGACGAACAATCCTGCGGGCGATAGCCATCCACGCTGGTCTCCTGACGGAAAGTCGCTGCTCTTCGTTTCCACACGAAAGGAGGGAAGCCAGGCTTGGATTCTCCCGCTCGACGGGGGCGAACCGACCCAGTTGACAAAATTTGCAACGGGTGTTACCGATGCGATGTGGACTGCTGACGGAAAGCACATTGTGTTTTCGAGTGAAGTCTTCCCCGAATGCGGTGCTGACGACAATTGTAACAAGAAGGATGCCGAAAGCATAAGCACCGGTTCGATCCAAGCGCACATGACGGACAGGCTGCTCTATCGTCATTGGACATCGTGGAAAGATGGGAAAAGGTCGCATGCATTTCTGTATGATACAGAAACAAAGAAATATTCGGATCTCTCGCCAGGCGACTTTGACGCGCCTGTATTCTCGCTCGGTGGAGGCGGCGTCGCAGTTTCGCCTGACGGGAAAGAGGTTTGTTATTCATCAAACCATGATGTGAATGAAGCCGAAACAACAAACGCCGATCTATTTATTGTATCGACGACGGGCGGTGACGTAAAAAATATTACCGCGGCGAACCAAGCATACGACGGCGACCCGAGTTATTCGCCGGATGGAAAGTATATCGCGTATCGGACCCAAACCATTCCGGCATACGAATCGGACCGCTTTCGCATCGCATTGTATGATAGAAAGACCGGAGAGAAGACTGTGCTGACCGAAGAGTTCGATAATTGGGTAAATGATTTCGTTTGGGCGCCCGATTCAAAGAGTATCTATTTTACCGGGGAGGTTCTCGGACATACGCCGTTGTACAATGTTGAACTGAAGTCGAAGCATATCGCACTAATTCTGGATCTCAAGAAGATCGATGCGTACGATATTTCGCCCGATGGTAAGATCATGGTCGTTACTCGGCGTGCCGTTGGAGAACCGGTCGAAATCTGGCGCGCGACATCGCAGGGAAAAAATCCTCTACGGATCACTTTCCTCAACAAACAGGTGGAGGATGAGGTGGATATCCGCCCGGCAGAGGAAATGTGGATATCGTCTCCGACCGGAAAGAAAATTCATACGTTCATCGTGAAGCCTCATGATTTTGACCCGGCGAAGAAATATCCGGTTATCCTGAATGTGCACGGCGGACCGCAGTCGCAATGGGCCGATGGATTTCGTGGCGACTGGCAGGTCTATCCCGGCTGCGGCTATATCGTGGCGTTTCCAAATCCGCATGGCTCGACCGGTTACGGCCAGGAATTTACGGCGGAGATTTCAAAAGACTGGGGAGGCAAAGTATATCAGGATGTGATGGCGGTGACCGACTCGCTTGAAAGACTTCCATTTGTGGATAAGAACCGAATCGGTGCGATGGGCTGGTCCTACGGCGGTTACATGATGATGTGGATGGAAGGACATACGTCTCGATTCAAAGCGATCGTGAGCATGATGGGCGTCTACGACCTGAAGGCAATGCACGGGTCGACGGAGGAACTTTGGTTTCCACAATGGGATCTTGCCGGAGCACCGTGGGAATCCGATCTCTACACAAAATGGTCCCCGAATCTTTTCGTCAAGAATTTCAAAACACCGTGCCTTGTCATCACGGGAGAGAAAGACTATCGCGTTCCCTATACCCAGAGCTTGGAGTTCTTCACCGATCTTCAGAAAATGAACGTCCCGTCGCGCCTCATCGTCTTTCCGAACGATGGACATTGGCCGAGCAGCGTGAAGTCTATGCCGCTCTACTACAACGCGCACCTCGACTGGTTCCACAAATATCTCGGCGGCGATCCGGCACCCTACGATATGGTGAAGATGATCCGCAACCAGGTGTTTGAAAAGAAATAATCGCCGTTGAGAGATTTGCAGACTCTATCTACCGGGTGATCTATGGGATGACACACATTCTTGACAGGCGGTGTGCGATATTTGTGTGCTGCTCGGTTCTTCTCTCCGGCGTCGAGTTAATATCGCATGAGAAGTCAAGCGAAGGCGCGTGGGAATCCATCCCTTCGGGAAAAACAATCTACGTTGTCAGCCACGGCTGGCATACAGGAATTGTTTTGAATGGAGATGAAATCCCCGAGTTGCTTCTGCCGGAGAAAAACGAGTATCCGAATTCAACATACATAGAATTTGGCTGGGGTGATGCAGATTTTTACATGGATCCGGACGCGGGAATTTTAAAAGCACTCAATGCGGCGCTGTCATCTGATTCAAGTGTGCTGCATGTCGTGTGGTTTAGCGACGCGGTTGAAAAATATTTTCCAGCCGATGAAGTTGTTGAGTTGACGATTGGGGACAAAGAATTCGAACGGTTGTGCGTTTTTCTCCATAATACCTTTGCACGAGAGAGCACAGGAAAGTCTTATGCAATAAGACACGGATACTACCCGCAGAGTAGATTTTATCGTTCTCTTCAGCAGTATCACTTGCTGAATACGTGCAATGTATGGACCGCGAACGCGCTGCAATCGGCAGGATTTTCGCTTACACCGGTTTTCTTCACGACGGCGGAGAGCATAATGGATGAAGTGAAAGGACACGGGAAAGTTGTGAGTCCGCAATGAAGAACAATACGAACGTCGACGTGAGGAAGTTTTTGGAATCTATCCTCTACGGGTCGATAGACCTCGACGAGTCGTCTATCTACGATTCTACGAATCGTAGATTCGTAGAACGACCCTATGGGTCGATAGACCCGTGGGGAGTCGTCAACCCACGGTCCACCGTGTAGTAGTAACTGTACCAACAATCCACCATCGTTACGCAGGTCCTTTATGATTGCGAGCATCCTGTTTGGCGGGACGACTTCGAATGTTCTCGCGATGATTGCTCTCGCACTCCTGTTCTTCGGGGGGCTTTGGCTGTGTGTGGTTTTTTTCGGTTGGATCAAGAACGCTCCATGGAAAGGAAATCGGACAATGAAAAAGGCAGTTATAGAACTTAGATCAATAATCGATCAGGCTTCGCCGGAATTCGAAATCATCTCGGAATCCGATAGCGGTGATAGACCCGGACCGGACAAGTGGTCAAAAAAGGAGATTCTTGGACATCTCATCGATTCCGCCGCGAACAATCATCAACGATTTGTGCGAGCGCAGTTGAGTGCTGAATTGAAATTGCCAGGGTATGAACAAGAACTCTGGGTCCACACACAGCGCTATCAAGATGAATCGTGGGGTAACCTTGTGCACTTGTGGAAGAGTTACAATCTTCACCTCTTGCATCTCGTCTCTTCAATCCCCGAGACAGCTTTGCACAATTATTGCTTCATCGGCGTCAACGAACCGGTGACGCTCGAGTTCCTGGTCCAAGATTATGTTAAGCACTTGAAGCACCATGTTGAACAGATATTGGACTGATTCAAACCAGACTTCTAGAATCTCGAGCAATGAATCGAAGGAGCAAACGTATTTCTGATCTCAGCGTCAGTTGGAACAAGCGCGAGTTGAGGATACTCTCTTCTCTCTCTTCCCCCGACAAGATTCAGACCTTTCTCGATACACTCGAATATAGCGCAGAATCGCGATACCGTTCTCCGCGGAGCGTTCTTCGTGATCGCATGGCGCATTGTTATGATGGGGCCGTCTTCGCAGCAATGGCGCTTCGGAGGTTGGGATACCTGCCGCTGATTGTAGATATGGACGCCGTTCGGGACGATGATCACGTCATTGCAATCTTCAAGCGGCACGGGCGATTCGGCGCAATCGCAAAGTCTAATTTTGTCGGTATTCGATATCGTGAGCCCGTGTACATCTCGCTGCGGGAGTTGGTGATGTCGTACTTCGAATCATTCTATAACGTTAACTGCGAGAATACTCTTCGCCAGTATACGCGTCCGCTGAACTTATCGACATTCGACGCGCTGAATTGGACGACTTCCGACGTCGCCCTTGACGCAATAGCAGACAAGCTGAACGACATCCGTGTTTACAGAATCCTGACTGCTGCGATGGCACGGTCACTCTCCCCGGTGGACAAGCGCACATACGACGCGGGAATGCTGGGAGTAAAGAGGGCAGGTCTTTATAAACCATAATTAGCACACAGTTAACGGTTCCCTTGAAGGGAACGGTTATCCCGGATCACTTTGCAACCATGCACATCGAACATCATCGCGACCAGTTTACAGTCTCAACCGACCCCGTAAAATTAGATATTGATGCGATTCACGAATTTCTTACCAATTGCTACTGGTCGGAGGGAATTCCGAAAGAGATTGTGGAGCGGGCTATGAAGCACTCGTTGTGTTTTGGGTTGTACGATGATGGCAAACAGATCGGCTTCGCTCGCGTGATCTCAGATTTTACTACGTATGCCTATTTATGCGACGTGTACGTTCTCGAGTCGTTCCGCGGAAAAGGATTGGGTACATGGTTCATGTCGTGCGTGATGAAGCATCCGGATCTGCAGGGATTGCGCCGCTTCACTCTTCTAACACGCGACGCCCACGGCTTGTACCAAAAATTCGGATTCGCCGCTGCGAAAAACCCGACGCGGTACATGGAAATTCATGTTGCCGACCTCTATAAGAAATTACAGAAGGAGAAATAACATGATAACAG
>Ga0315281_10006109_pt1 | contig 17177 bp, 14 predicted proteins | sample YL17G07_0_MG_FD_204540 | JGI IMG/M metagenome (GOLD analysis project Ga0315281, IMG submission 204540) | Sediment microbial communities from Yellowstone Lake, YNP, Wyoming, USA - YL17G07_0 | ecosystem: Environmental > Aquatic > Freshwater > Lake > Sediment | place: USA: Wyoming | collected...
AACTCTGGTTTTACCTAATGGCGGTGACAACTTACCATCAGGAGGAATCTACGGGATATGTTGGGAAGCACCTTCTAATGCGGTGAAATTTGATTTGGAATATTCAACTAATAATGGAACAAGCTGGAACTTCATAAAAAGTGTAACAGGTCTACATTGTACACACTGGGAAGAAGTACCTGTGGTAACAGCTAACAAGAAGCAATGTCGTGTGAAGGTAATTGGATATGATTCTGACGGTGTAAAAGTAGGTGAGGACATTTCAGATAAGCCCTTTACAATAGAAGTGGTGAAAGTAACGTCGCCAGATTGGGAATGGGTCATGAAATCAAGTCAGAAATGGACTATCACATGGAAGACTTATATGACAGCAAGACCTGTAGCTAACTCATATCTATACTACACTAAAAACGGGGGCGTCACCTGGAAGTTAATAGCCATTTGTCCAGAAAATCCTGAATGGTATACCTGGATAGTGCCATCGGTGGCAACTAAGAAAACCAATTGCAAGGTAAAGGTGGTGCTGAAGGATGCAGGTGGAATAACGGTTGGAAAAGATGTAAGTGACAAGGTTTTTACGATACAGCCGTAACTTCTAAACATTTAGGGCTGGGGCGCTGCCTGGCCCCTTCTGTCAATAAAGGCGTTATGCAATAATCTATATTATACTCCGACACTCTCCCGTACTGCCTCCTCCAAGGTAACCCAGCCTTCCTTGATTGCCTTCAGGATGCGCAAAAAATGGAGTTCAAACATCAGCTCGTCTTCAGGAAACTCCTCTTTGATTTTAACCTCTATGCGGGCAAGGTCATCTGTTTTAAGCCCACTTTCTCTTTTAATTTTTTCCAGGTCAAACATACGCTTTCTCCTTTCTTAAATCTCAGGAGGAGCCAAAATCTCAATGTTCCGCAGTCCTCGTTTAGTATTGATGTAATTAATAAGGAGTCGTGTACTTCGTTTCACCAAATGCCTGAAATTCCAACTTATGAGGATGTCTGCCCCACCTAAAACAGCAGCAGCTACATGAAGAGCATCGGAAAAATACTTTTTTGGTACAACTCCTTCTCTCACATAAGCTTGTGCTAACATTTTCATCTGATCGTTGATTGGGATAATTCTAAAGTCGCTCGTAAGAGCAATCAACTTTTGGGCCATATCTCGAGATACTTGTCCAAGTTCTTCAAGTGTCAAATCTGAACATAGCTTCTCATGTTTTTCCAGCTCTTTCCAAAATGCCATGGTCAAATGCATTCGCTCAGGAGTCCTCTGATCATAATATGCGCTAAATACAGATGTATCTAAATATATATGCATTATAATCCTTGAAGTATTCTTTTATAATTTTATTCTATATTTCTGTTTTACTATAAAGAGATTTCTTTGCAGATGCAATATCCTCATTGGTGATATTTACATCTTTGAGGATGCCTTTAAGTTTAATAACCCTTTTCCCAGATGGGGTAAGCTTCTTGAGAACAGATAGTTTTAAATCCATAATCTCTTTTTCAATGGTTTTTATTTTATGGAGCATGTCCACCGTGTCTTTTACTACTATTTGTTTCATATTTATCATCTCCTTCTTAATGGGATGTTTTATTGAAATTTACCATAAAGACCAATTTCTGTCAAAAAACTTGAATTAATTCAAGTTCAGCAAGTGACAGCTTTTACCAAATATAACCTTAAATAGGAAGATAGAAGAAAATGTGTAAGGGTTCCGATGGAAGCCTCTTTCTATATCTGCCACAGGACTTAAATTTTATGAATTAAGTGGATTAGCTCTTTTCTCTGAGGTCCCAGACACCATTCCATTTTTCAGGAGGAGTATTAATCAAATACTCACATCTTTTAATAAATACTCTACTCGGTTTATCTTCTAAATTTTTTCCCAGAGCCTCACGGAACTTTTCCAGGGCTGCATCAAAATGTCCTTCACGGTAAAGGTTAAGACCTTTTTCAAATATTTCTATAAAGGAGACTTTCTCTCCATTAATCAACTCGAATATCTTTATATCCTGTCTTTTACCTTTGACTTTGACTGAATCCAGCTCTCTTACCGCAAGTCTTCCAGCAATTTTTTTCATGGTGGATTCGCTTATGATGATCTCTGTGCCATACATCTTGTTCAAGGACTCCAAACGGGAAGCAATATTCACATTATCTCCAATAACGGTAAAATCAAATCTTTCTTCTGAGCCCATGTTCCCGGCCATTACAATACCTGAGTTTATCCCTACCCTCATGGAGAGTTTGTATCCTGATATCTTAATTTCATCAGCAAGAGTCTTCATCCGTCTCTGCATTTCGAGGGCTGCGAGACAGGCATGAAGGGCTTGATCCTCATCCTCTACAGGTACACCCCAAACTGCCATTATTGCATCTCCAATAAATTTATCAAGGGTACCGTTATATTTGAAGATAATCCTTGTCATCTCTGTTGTATGCCTTGTCAGGATTGATACTACTTCTTCAGGCTCATTCATCTCTGACATCTCTGTAAAGCCAGCGAGATCCGAGAATAATACTGTTGCATAGACTCTCTGCCCACCAAGTTTCAGCCTTTCAGGACTATCAAGAACTTTTTTTGCAACTTGAGGAGAGAGATAAAGGGAAAAGGCTTTTCTTAGGTGGCGCCTTTTTCTCTCCACCCCTACATAACTTATGACACCTGATGAAACAAAATTTATGAAAATTGTAGAAAGGGGCGCTGAAAAGGGTAAAAAGAGACCTTGCTTACTAAAAAGAAAATAAGATAAAAAGAGATATGAAATGGCTACAACCACATTTAAACTGATGCTCTTTAAAGGGCTCCATTTACGATTCAGGAATGTTAGAAAAACAGAGAGGAAAATAATGAGCATTACTGCTTCTGTTCTTTTTAAGGGTTTTAAAACATCATCTTCCAAAAGAGACAAGAGCATATTTGCATGGATTTCGACCCCTGGAGTAAGCCTATCATCAATGATATAGAAGGGAGTTGCAAACATGTCAACGCCCCTCACTGGGCTAGGGGGTTGAAGGTGGAGTCTATATTTTCCTGTAAGTTCACTTCCCTCTTTAGATTGACGAGAATATTTCCCTACGATGATGATCCTGTCCTTAAAAAATCCCTCTGGTAAATAAAAATCAGGCTTCAATGCCTTATGGTATGAAACATAAGGAATGTGGTTGGCAGGACCAGTGAAATGTACCATCTTTCTATAGTCTTTTTCTCTTGTGACACCGAGCATTCTTAATGCACTTAGTTCCAATGAGGGTGCATCCTGAGTTCCCCAGAAAAAACGTCTAACAACATTATCAGCATCCACTGGAATCGATGATACCCCAAAGTAAGCCCCTGCATCCAGGAACTCCTCAATAGGTGTGACAAGTATCTCCCTTGTAAATTTCTCAGTCCTGACTATTTCTATATCTCCTGCAATCACAACATTGCCATATTGCTGAATAGCTTTCGCCATTGTCTTATCTTCTCTTGGTGTTGATGGATCTGAGAAGATAATATCCATAACAATCGCTTTTGCCCCGGAGGTCCCGAGTGCCTTTATGAGCTGACCATGCAGGCTCCTTGGCCATGGCCATGGAAGATTCATCCTCAAGAATGACTCATCATCAATCCCGACTATTACTATATTGCCTGGAGATGTTGTAGAACCTCTCAAACAGGAATAGATATCATAGGCCTTCATATCGAAATGTCTTCCGGGAAAAGATAGGTAAAGCATCAATGAGATGATAGAGGTAAATGCAGAGATTCCTAATAATCTCTTCAAATCTAAAGCCTGTATTCTATTCTGAAAGAAAAGGTTGTCCCCTTTGCCGGCAATGCACCCTCATACCAATAATAAGGATGAGACAAAGTTTCATATTTCACATTAAATATATTATTAATCGCGAAGGACAAAAAGACCCGTTTTTTGAGAATCTCTTTCTGTACATAAAAATCTGTTGTGAAATAACCTTTCAATTTAATAGTATTATCACTGTCAGCATATCTTTCTCCAATATAGGATTCTCTCAGCCACAAATATATCTCTTTTGGATGGATAAAAACCAATCTTGCATCTCCTGAGTTCTGGGGTACTCCGAACAATTTTCTTCTGGAGCCATCAAGATACATGCTGTCATTGTAGTGATATCTCGCTGAGAAAGAAAAATGACGACTGATTATTTGGTTTATGGCAACTCGACCATACCAGAGCTGTGCCATTTTATCGCCACCAGTGGTTATTAGATCACTGAGCTTTGCATAGCCAAGTAAGGCTTTAATAAATGTCTTTTTTGTGAGTTCGTACTCTATACTTCCTTGCAGGTCCTGTGCTGCATTAAAATCCATATCGAATGTAGGCGGTATTAAACCTGAGACACCCACCGGAGCAAGTTCTCCGAGGAATCCCGTAGTTGACCTCCTCTGGTAGGCAATCCTGAAAACTCCGTTATTGCCGAGATTGGCGGTAATGCCGACCCTCGGGTTGAGATTGAATGTATTTTCATCATAGATCTTCGAATCAAAAGAACCGAGGAGGGTATCCTGAGAATAGTAATCAGCTTCGGTACTGTAGTATGAAAGAAAAAGTCCTGTATCAAGAGTGATTCTCGGACTGACTGTCCACCTGTCATAAATGTGGTAAATAAGATATCTACTTATGTGGGACTGTTGTATTCGTTCAATCCATGTTGGGTACAGGTATGGCCATTCTTCACCAAAATTTACTTTCTCGAAATTATAGTCAACACCATAGGATACTTGATGGTCTTCGTAAAGGGTAAGCATATGCCTTATGCCAAAAGCAACGTTTTGCACTTTATCTGCGCTATTGGCAAAACCAGAAAGATCCCATTCAAAGTCATGGTTTTCAAGGTTGTCATTTTCTTTGAAGTACCTCAGATTTGTAATGAGATGGGATATAGGGCTGAAGCACCTGTGATATCCAAATTCAACCCAGTAACCATTGTCCCTATACTTTTGATTGTCATCAGACAAACTAAACCACTCTGATGCAGAAGGAGTAATCCCTATTTTATCTTTGTAATAACCTAAATCCAGATAAATGTCATGTTTGTAGTTAGGCTTGTAACCAAGAACAATCTCTGCATCTACACTTTTGACTCTGCTGTTTTCGAGATAACCAATGTCTCTGTAAGCCTTTGAATAAAACCAATAAGTAAGAGGGAAACGGCTTCCGAAATCCCCGCTCCCTTTCAGGTCAACCTGTGTTTCTTCAGAATCTCCCTGAGCATATATACTCCCTAATGTAAGATAATGCCCGGGTTTACTTATCAGGGTACTATATCTATTAGAGAAATTAAGGGAGTTAACATTAAGGATTAAACCCTGGAGAATTTCGCTGAAATAGGGGGTTGCAAATTCATTGTATCCCTGAAGAGCGCTTACCATACCGAGTTTATCATAGGCTTTGGCAACACCTATATGACTAACATTGCTATATGGATTAATAAAAAGTGCCTTCTGGCTATAGTAAAGAGACCATTCAGGTAGGTCAAAAAAATCGAGTCCATAATTTACTGACATCGTCCCAGTCTGTGCGCTTTCAAAGAGCGCTTCGCCTGAAGCTTTCCTGTATGGCAGAAATTCGAGAACCTTCCGTGCTTCTTCTATTGCCTTTGCTGGTATGTAAAGGTCGTTATAAATAATGCTTGCAAGTTGATGAGGTGTAGAATCAAGAGGATCACACTCTCCTGCCCTCTTTAGCTCTTCAAGGGCTTCACTAAAGGCATGTTTCTGATAATAAGCGATAGCAAGGAAGCTATGTATTTCAGAGAGATTCGGTTCAAAGAGGCTTGCTTTTGACAATTCCTTCAATGCCTCATCTGTCCTGCCTTCCTTAAGGAGAATAATCCCTTCTCCGAGGTAAGCCCTTGAAAAAGTTGGGTCAAGTTCATGAGATTTCCTGAATTCTATCCTTGCCTCATCTAATCTGTTGATGTCAGATAGGAGCCTGCCATAGTTGTAATGGTGTAAAGCATTCCATGGTGCTATTGAAAGGGCTTCTTCAATGAGGCTAATGGCCTCAGGGATATAGCCTTCTTCTCTCAGGAGGTCAGATAATTTTGCTTTTGCTTCATCATTGAATCTGTCAAGACTGATGGCACGCAGTAGAGCGTTTCTGGCTCTTTTTGAATCCCCTGTAACAACCCTGTGATAAAAACCTAATCTCTCATATCCTTCAGATGAAAGGGGATTTCCTTTTAATAATCTGTCTATAATATCCTTTGCATCATCTGGTTTATTGAGGATGAAATAAATATCTGTTTCAAAGGCAAGGATTGACGGGTCATTCGGAATTGCAGAAAGCCCTGATTCACACTCATTCAGTGCTCCTGAGAAATCACCAAGAAAGGTATGGAGATAAGAAGAAAATATATAAGGCAAAGGATCCTGTGGGAATAAAGCCTTAGCTTCCTTGAGAATTTCCTTTGCATCATCAGTCATGTTTTTAGTAATGAATACATAGGACGTTCCAAGAAGTGGTAAAAGATCTTTTTTTGTCTTCAAAGACCTGTCAAGATATTCTTTTGCCTTTTCGATGTTTCCTTTCATAAGTTCAGTAAGACCGAAACCTGTAAGGGCAGATGAATTCTCTGGTTCTTTTAGCAAAATCTCTTTAAAGGCATTAGCACTTTCTTCAAACCTTCCATTATTGAAAAAAATTTCGGCTCTTTCAGGAATACCTCCTCTAAATTTTAAATATCCAAGGAGTCTCTTCTCTGTCAGGTAATATGTCCATTGAATCCTGTCTCTTGGCCTTACAATAAAAGTTTTGACAGGTGCTTGTCTGGCAAAGACAACTGCCTGTTCATCCCTGCCTACAATGATTGACCCAAATGGATTAGAAAGCTGGACATTTCCCTCCATAACAACAAGCCTTGATTCATTATCCTTTACAGAAAGACTCCATTCCGTGCCTCTTATAGCTGCTGTTGCATATGGAGTCTCTATCATCAAACCCTCTGTAACTCCCTTAGAACGTGTCCATACCTCACCCGATTCAAGACTGAGCAAGATTTTCATTGCACCTGCCCTTTCTTTATGGGGAGTTACTTCCTTGATAATGAGTGTGGTATTGCCTGCCAATTTAAGCTGGGTACTATCTTTGAAAAGAATAGATGCACGGCTGACAGTGCCTGTTTTGATAATGTCACCTGCTATAAGTTCTTGCCCTGTAATCGCAGGTTGGAAATTTTCTCCTGGGGCAAGCCTGATCACGACTTTACCTGCAATAAATACGATTTCTCCTGCAGGGGTAAAACCTTTTCTTTTTACAATTTGATCAGAGGCATGGGAAGAGGAGACGGAAATGATCATTCCCATTGACAAGATTAAAAACCCCCTAAACAGAAGGGGCAGTCTCATGCCCTTCCATCCCCCCTATGTTGAGATATTCAGCCGCCTATTGATACGATTTTTATATTTGAATTGTCAAGTTGAAAATGTATTTAGAAACAGTATCCTTTGAAGAACTCCTGATGAATAACGTCTATACCCAGGAGGCATTAATCTATCTTTTAGAGAAAAAGGGACTAATAGATAGAAAGGAATTGCTTGAGGAGATAAATGGCTGCTACTTATACGCCCTTTAAGTCTGTTATAATTTAAGCATTAAAAGCGTATAGAAGAATGGGCAGCAAAAACATTTATGAACGGTTTGTCTGGTTTGACAACAAGGTAAGAACAGGAAAATACCCTAATGCAACCTCCCTTTCCGGACAATTCGAAATATCAGTAAAGACAGCTCAGAGGGATATTGAGTTCATGAGGGACAGGCTCAACTGTCCTCTCTTATATGATAAAAGTCAAAAGGGATACCTCTATGAAGACGACACATTTTCTTTGCCAATGGTTTATCTTTCTTCTGAAGAACTTGCCTCGCTCCTGATTGCACGGAAATTCCTCAAGGACATCAGTGGAGGTTATGTTGGGAAGGAAATTTCTACTGTCATTGAAAAACTAACTGCCATCCTTAAAAAGCATGTCGCTGAAGAAAATCTCATTGATAATGCTCTCTCATTCCAGCTTGTCGAGTATTCACCGGCTCCTGAGGAAGTATTTAAGGCTGTGTTAGAAGGTTGCCTGAAAAGGAAATCCTTAAATTTTACCTATCGTACACTATCCAAGGATGATAAAACTGAAAGGATTGTTGACCCGTATCATCTTCTAAATTATATGGGCACATGGCACCTTATCGCATACTGCCATTTAAGGCAGGACCTGAGGAATTTTGTTTTCGGACGGATAAATAATCTTAAGGTTCTCGAACAATCATTTACCATACCCAAAAACTTTAATGTTCAAGAGCATCTTCAATCAGCATTTGGAATATACAAGGGTCTCCCAACAAAAGAGGTGACAATTAGATTCTCTCCTGAGAAGGCACGATGGGTAACAGGCCAAGTCTGGCATAAAGACCAGAAGACAAAGTTTCTCAAAGACGGTTCTCTTGAATTGAGCTTCCCGATTGCAGACTTTGCTGAGATCAAGATGGAGATTTTAAAGCATGGATCAGGTGTTGAAGTGATAAGGCCAAAAGCTTTGCGTGAACTAATCAGAGAAGAGGCAAGAAGAATAATTAGAATTTATAAGTGATGAAAAAAGAAGTTTACGTTTGTTTTCTTAAATACCTGTCGTAGACTTGCCTCCTTGAACCTTTGTTTAAGTAAAAGTTGTTATAATTTGATAAACTTTCTACATCTCAAAAAAGCAAGGAGGTGTGCTATGCCGAAGGTTGTTGCTCAAATCCCGGACGATATTTATAAGAATATCGACGAAGAGGTGAGGCTTGGGATATTCTCCAGCGCGTCAGAAGCCATCAACGCTGCGCTAAGGAAGGCTTATGCCCGGAAAAGCAGGACATATCTGCGCTGGCTAATGAAAAAGGAGGGCATTACTGAGGGAGAAATGCAATCCCTGTTATGAATGCTAAGGATTTTCTTGAAAAGATCAAAAGAAAATAGCTTCCGCGTACCTGTCTCGTTGAAATTCATCTATTAATAACATCATATCCACAAGACAAATTATTTTCGGTTCTTCGAAATTGAATCCCTGACCCCTCTACGAGTCGTAGACTTGAATCCTCTCTTTAGAACATAGGACACTGTCTGGGGGAGGTCGGCCGGTATACTAAAAACAAAAAAAAGAATATGAAAAAGGCAATCATTGATATTGACAATACCTTATGGCATTTCTGTGATGTCCTCTTCGAGCGACTGAGAAAGATAAACAAGGCAATATATTTCAATAATTGAGTTTATTTGGTTTTATATAAAGTCATATATATGAATAATTTAAGCATGAGATATTAAGGAGGGTTAGACATGTTAAACAGAAGGGATTGTTTAAAAGGTTTTGCGGGATTGACTGCTGCTTTAGCTTTTTATCCTGTGAATGATTCGGATACTCTGATTTCTACCTGTGAAGGCAACCCTCTTTCATGTGAAGTTATTAAGGAAACAGAAACCTCTTATATCCCAAAGGTAATATTCTGTCAGTTTGAAGACCAGAAGCTCGGAACAGCTATTGCAAAGTGTGCTGAAGACATCGATTGCGAACTCATCAACGGCGTACCGTTTACTCCTGACATGCTTGCATTCAGCGGTTTTGTCAATATCATAGACAGAAAACTTGTTGACAAGGATGTGTGGCAAGAATATGTAAATTGGTATGACGAGTTCAGAAGGGATGAAACCTGTATCATTGTCGACAACATTATATTAGATATGCCTATGCCAGTATCACGTTATATGCCAGCATTCGATCTTAATAACCCTTACAGTGTCCCTGCTATTATCACCATGATCAAATCTCTAAAAGATATCTACGCTGAATCATACAGGCGGAGAAACCTCATCAACAGTATCTTCGAGAATGTAGATTCCGGACTCATATTCCTTGACTACAAAAGGAACACGTTTATGATTAACAGAAATGCCTGTTCGATGCTGAATGTAAATCCGGAAAAGATAGATTTCGAAGCATACGATACTTTCCTATCTCAGATTAGATCTCAGAAACTCCACAATTTGCTGAAGGAAAGAGGTGTCATTGCCAAAGCTGTGAGAGGGGGGGGCATCAGGGACGCTTATTGTGTTAGACAGGCATGATGATTCACGTCAATTTGAATCCGCATAGAAATGTCCAAAGTATTAACAGGATAGTTTTCTGTTAAGAAAGGGGTATACGTGGAGAGAAAAGATCTAAATTATATCAAGGCATATGATGAAATGAAATGTCTGAGAAAAAGTATATCGATTCTCAACGTTGAAATACTGATTTCGTCTGACCGATCCTACAAGAGCCAATTATATATAAAGACACAAGACTTAAAGGAGCGTATCGGGTGGCTGCTTCTTGACAGTGGAGAATATATAAAAGGGCTTGCATTATATCTTTCATTGCCATGGAAGACACATGGTGAACAGAAATATAGCGGGATGAGCATGGCACTTATTGAAATGCAGCATTACGATGAAGCAATCAGGCTTTTAAGAAAGGGCATGAGAAGATTCCCTGAATCATCTCTCCTTATGATTACGAAAGGATTGCTATGTCAGAGATTAGGACTTGATAAGAACGCTTTACTATATTTTGAACAGGCATTACAGTTTGATCCTGACAATCCATATGCCCTCTATGATAAGGCACTATCATTGAATAGATTAAGCTATTATGAAGATGCAGTCCCTATTCTGCAAAAACTCACAGAAAACTATCCGAATAATCTGAACTATCTATTCGAGATGGGTTACTGCTGTCAGATGATGGGTTATCCTGAAAATGCCCTTCAATATTATAGGAAAGCACAAGAAACAGGGTATATGTCTCTGACTATTTATGAGGAACTTTATTCTGTATATATGTATCTGGGTTTAAATAATGAAGCCCTGGATGTTGCGTTAGAAGGATTGAAAGGATATCCTGATGAACCATCAATGTATGAAAATCTGGGAGAATGTTATTTCAAACGAGGATGGATTGCTGAAGCCAAAGAAGTTTTAAAAGATGGGATCAAGAAATTCCCTGAAGACGCAAGATTAAAGGCGTTGCTCAAAAAGATCGAAGATGAAACAGATAACCCAGATAACGGCAAGAAACCACTGCTTATCGGCTCTATCATTCTGTTGATTATGCTATTGAGGAAATTGAAAGAAAAGCATTCATGGTAGAATTCATGAAGAAAATCCCCTTATGAAAGCCTGAAATATAGCTACGTATATATAATATGTAAAGAAGGAGGTAGGCTGATGGGAAATTTTGACCGATTAAATAATGAAGTGCTGCGTGATCTCAAAAAATGCAAGGAAAATAAAACCTGTATAGCTCTAACATGTAGAGGATATTATTTTGAGCCCAACCCATATACTTTAGATGCATGGCAAGAACAAGGTTTGTATAAGAAGGGGATTGATGGTCGAGCAATTTTTGTTTGTGAAAGCCCAGGTGGTTCAAATCGCTTATTAAAAGATGACCCCACAATTGCACGTTGCTGGGATGAAACTGGTAACAACATACGCTTCCTTGAGGTAAGGAAAAAATATGGTCTTGAGAATTGTTTTGTTACAAATGTTGTTAAATGTGGTGTTAGGCCAAATAATAACAAACATTCTCCAGAAGAAATTAATAATTGTTCCAAGTTCTTAAAAAAAGAAATTGAAATCATTCAGCCAGAAGTTGTTGTGGCTGTTGGTAGAGAAGCAGAACGTATTTTAAGAAAATATTACATAAAATTTTTGGAATCACAAGGTTGTGGATGGCACAGAATTAGTCATTATGCTTTTCGTGATGGGATAGAAGCACTCTGGGACAATTGGGATAGACAATTCCAAGAGCTTAAAAATAAAATCTCACCTGTGCCAAAATTTATACCAATAAATTTTAGCCAGAATCCAAGGAGGTAGTAACTTTACCCTCAAATTGTTTTGAAAAATATTGTGAAATTATTGAGAAAATCATTCTCAGAGAAAGCCGCATGAAAAATAAAATATGATAGTACGCTTTATTTATATTATCGCATGCCTTTTTCTGTTCGAAGTTATTTCGTTTCCTAACCTAACCATTGCTCAGGACATCAGGGTTTATGACGAGCATTACGATCTAAAGTACAGGGTTGAAGAAGATAGGATTTACGATAAAGATTGGAATCTACGGGATCGAATTGAAGATAACAAAATATATGACAAGGATTGGGATCTCAAGTATCGCATTGAAGGTAATAAAATCTATGATAGGAACTGGAATTTAAAATATCGTAAGGAGGACAACAGGCTCTACGATAAAAGCTATAATTTTAGGTATAAATTAGATACACAAAATCGTTAATGATCTGAAATTCAAATCCTCAACTGGTAGAATCTACCTTCTATGAAAGAACTTTTGAGACTGCATTACGGCAAGATAATGTGTAAGCCATCCATAAATCTTATCAACGAGATGCATCCTCATATTCTTTTTTTAAAGTTTCTATCAATTCTTTTACTGAAATAATCCCTTTTGCTCTATATGCATTCTCTCCGGCAAATGCAAAGCCGTTTGAAAGATTACCTTTCTTTGCATTTATAAGGGCAAAGGCAATGCAATATGGACTGTTTTTATAATCGCACGTTTTGATGCAGTGATAAGGGCATTTAAATGGTTTCTTTTTCCCCTGACTGACTTCGTCAAGAAATGCATTCCTGATTGCTCTCCCTGGCATCCCGACAGGGCTTTTGATAATCACAATATCATCTCTCCTTGAATCCACATAAGTCTGCTTAAATTTTTCCGATGCATCACATTCATAGGTAGTAACAAATCGCGTTGCCATCTGCACACCCGAAGCTCCCAACTGGAAAAATCTATATATATCTTTTCCTGTATAGATTCCTCCAGCGGCTATTACCGGAATGGTTTTTTTATATCTTTCTTCGTATGGTTTTATTGCATGAATCACTTCCGGAACAAGTTTTTCTAACGAATATTCAGGGTCGCCAATCATCTGTTCTTTGAAACCGAGATGCCCTCCTGCCAGTGGACCCTCTACAACAATAGCATCAGGGAGGCAGTTGTATTTTTCTGACCATTTTTTCGCAATTATAACGGATGCCCTCGCAGAGGAAACAATAGGTACCAGTTTCGTCTTTATCGTGCTGTTTAATAATTGCGGGAGATTAAGTGGCAGTCCTGCCCCTGAAAAAATAATGTCTATACCCTCGTCAATAGCAGTTCTGACCATATCGGTAAAGTTGGACAATGCCACCATGATATTGACACCAAGGATTCCTTTTGTTAATTCTCTGGCTGTTCTAATCTCTTTTCTTAATGCTCTGATATTCGCTTCCAGAAAATTTCTGGAAAAATCAGGTTCGTTCATTCCAATGCCTGCTGTAGCAATAACTCCAATACCGCCTTCGTTGGCTACTGCTGAGGCCAGCCCAGACAGAGAAATTCCAACTCCCATTCCTCCCTGAATTATGGGAAGTTTTGCTTTTAAAGATCCTATGTTTAAATTTTTTAGACTGGTAAAGCTCATGGAAAATCTCCCTTATCTCTTATGTGGGAGTTTTTTATTTTACAACATCTTGTAGTTTTTGGGGAATCATGCATATTGGGAAGGATATCATACAAATTAATAAGAACCTCACTTGAAAAGCTGTCGGAGATTATGTCAGATCTAATGATTCAATCATTCCTTTGTAAAAAGTCACTTTGACTTGAAAAAAACATTCATTGAGTTTATATTTCAATATGAACCCACATTCTGATTATGTCCCGCTCCATCTGCATTCAGAGTACAGCCTCCTCGATGGTGCAATAAGGATAAAAGAGCTCGTCCAGCAGGCAGGAGCCTACAGGATGCCTGCAGTGGCGATAACAGACCATGGAAACCTCTTTGGTGCAGTGGAGTTTTACAGGCTCGCAGTCAAGGCGGGCATTAAACCCATCATTGGCTGTGAGGTCTATGTAGCTCCCGGGAATCGTTCTGAGAAAAGGGATACCTCAAATATAGATGAGGCATCCTTCCACCTTGTAGTCCTTGCAAGAGATAACAAAGGATACAAAAATCTCGTATCACTTGTTACAAAGGCATACACTGAGGGATTCTACTACAAACCGAGAATAGACATAGAACTCCTGAAACAGCACAATGAGGGCTTAATCGGGCTTTCAGCATGTCTTAAAGGAGAGGTGCCCTATTATCTGCAAAGGGGAATGATTGATAAGGCAAGGGAGAAGGCTCTTGAATATAGAGATATATTTGGTCCTGAAAATTTTTACATCGAAATCCAGGATAATGGTCTCACTGAACAGGTGGATGTAAACAAAAAGCTCATCGAACTCGCAAGAGAGCTCCAAATCGGCATTGTTGCCACGAATGATTGTCATTACATGAAGAAAGAAGATGCAAAGGCTCACGATATACTGCTCTGCATACAGACTGGCACAACAGTAAAGGAAAAAAATCGCCTCCACTTCAATTCTGATAATTTCTACTTCAAATCACCCGATGAGATGAAAAACGCCTTTAAAGATATCCCTGAGGCAGTACTGAACACAAGGGCTATTGCTGAGAGGTGTAATCTTGAGTTTAAACTGGGTTTGAACCTCCTTCCAATTTATAAACTCGAAAACAAACAGAGACCTTATGAACTCCTTGAGAAGCTTGCATTTGACGGACTTCTCCATAAATTTGGTCCTGAGCCAAAGGAAGCATATAAAGAAAGGCTTAGGAAAGAACTCAATATTATACAAAAGGTGCGTTATTCATCGTACTTCCTCATAGTTTGGGACTTTATAAGTCATGCACGGCAAAAAGGGATTCCTGTTGGACCGGGAAGGGGTTCAGCAGCAGGAAGCCTGGTGTCTTATTGTCTCGGCATCACTGATATTGATCCTGTGAGATACAATCTCCTCTTTGAACGCTTTCTCAACCCTGAGAGGGTAAGCATGCCGGACATTGATGTGGATTTCTGCAAAGACAGGAGATCAGAGATTATCTCCTATGTTACTGACAAGTACGGAAAGGACCATGTTGCACAGATCATTACCTTCGGGACACTGGCTGCAAGAGCGGCAATAAGGGACGTTGGCAGGGCACTTGATTTCCCTTATGCTGAGGTGGACAAGATTGCAAAACTCGTACCGAATACTCCCAATATTAAGATAGAAGACACGCTCAAGGCAGAGCCGCAATTAAGAGCACTTTATGATAATAATCCGAAGATCAAGGAACTCATTGATGTTGCTATGAGGGTTGAAGGTCTCTCAAGGCATGCCTCAACACACGCTGCCGGGGTAGTAATCTCTCCTGAGTCTTTAACAACCTTTATGCCCCTTTACAAAAATCCCGTGGATGGAACCATTACAACCCAGTTTGATATGAACTCGATCGAAAAAATCGGTCTCTTAAAATTCGATTTCTTAGGGCTCAAGACCCTCACTGTGATAGACAAGGCACTGAAGTATATAAAAGAAAATGGTAAGGATTTTTCACTTAAGGAAATCTCCTTTGAAGATAAAAAGACCTATGAACTTCTCAGTTCAGGACACACAACAGGCATCTTCCAGCTTGAAAGTCCTGGTATGAGAGACCTGCTCGTAAAGATGACTCCTAACAGGTTTGAAGACCTCATAGCCATTGTTGCCTTGTACAGACCAGGCCCGATAGGAAGCGGCATGATCGATGATTTTATAAAAAGGAAGAAAGGCCTGATACCCGTTAAATATGAACTTCCCCAACTCAAGGAAATCCTGAGTGAGACACATGGAATCATCCTCTACCAGGAGCAGGTTATGAGGATTGCAAACATACTCGCAAACTTCACAATGGGGCAGGCGGATATCCTGAGGAAGGCAATGGGCAAGAAGAAACCAGAAGAGATGGAAAAACTCAAGGAGTCCTTTATACAGGGTGCTAAGGCAAACGGGATATCTGAAAAAAAGGCAACAAGGCTCTTCGATTTAATGGCCTTCTTTGCTGAATACGGCTTCAACAAGTCACACTCAGCTGCTTATGCACATATTGCTTACCAGACAGCCTATCTAAAAGCACACTATCCGGTGGAGTTCATGGCTGCCACGTTGAGTGCTGATATGGACAACACTGACAAGATAGTCAAATCAATCAATGAGTGCCGCGAAATGGGGATATCCATCCTTCCGCCTGATATCAACCAGTCAGAACAGGAATTCAAGGTGATCAGTAATTCAATACGCTTTGGCCTTGAGGCTGTAAAAGGTGTAGGGGCTGCTGCCTTAGAGTCCATAATTGAAGCAAGGAATGAAGAAGGACCTTTTGCCTCTTTAGTTAATTTCCTCCACAGGGTTGACTCGAGAAAGGTAAATAAGAAGGTTATCGAAAGTCTCATAAAGGCAGGCGCATTTGACTCCCTTGGCATAAGCAGGGCAGGAGCAACGGACTTAATGGAAAAAACCCTGAATGGAAACAGCAGGACAATTGCTTTGGGCCAGCAGAGTATCTTTGGGAGTGAACCTGAAGATACAACTTCGAGTGGTCGCGAATGGGATGAATTTAAACTCCTCAAACACGAGAAAGAGGCCCTCGGTTTCTATATTACAGGTCATCCCCTTACAAAATACAGAAAGCAACTCGAAAAAAAGAATGCTAAAAAGACATCGGAATTTGAGGATATAAGTGACGGCGAAGAAGTTCTGATTGGCGGCATCTTGAGAACCATAAAGAAGATACAGACGAGGTCAAAGGCAGAGATTATGGCATACTGTACACTTGAAGACGCAGACGGCAGTATTGAGGTAATTGTCTTCCCTCAGCTTTACAGAACCAGTCTGCCTATCCTCCAGAAAGATATGCTACTCCTGATAAAAGGTACAGTAGACAAAACAGAGAAGGGGATAAAAGTCGTCTCTACAGAAATATCGAGAATAGATGACCTTGAGGCTAAAAGAGGCAGGGTTGAGATCAATTTCAAACATCCATTGTCCAATAGCTCAGGCCTTCAGATACTCAGGTCTTTACTTTCAGACTGTAAAGGTGAGTATCCCCTCTATCTGAGAATATCCCTGAAAGACGCCGAGGCATTGATCTCTACCGGTCTGAAGATATCACCAGACCATGAGATGATCAATAAGTTAGAAGAGATTGCAGGCAAGGGGGCTGTGGTATTTACATGATACGATATTACCTCGAATTCGAAAGGCCTATAGAAGA
>Ga0315281_10006110_pt1 | contig 17176 bp, 6 predicted proteins | sample YL17G07_0_MG_FD_204540 | JGI IMG/M metagenome (GOLD analysis project Ga0315281, IMG submission 204540) | Sediment microbial communities from Yellowstone Lake, YNP, Wyoming, USA - YL17G07_0 | ecosystem: Environmental > Aquatic > Freshwater > Lake > Sediment | place: USA: Wyoming | collected...
CCCAGGACATGTTCTCCGGGTCCCTTGCGAGCCTGAAGGTCTATGACTACGCCAGGACGGACGAGGAAATCGTCCAGGCCGCGCAGCCCAAGTAAGGCCATCGGCCCAGTGGTCCGTCAAGTGCATTTTGAGGGGTTACGGCCCTCCCTGACGTTCCGGCTACTGCACAACGACAGAAACGACAGAACGGAACATACGGCGCAAGGGGGAGGTATGCAGTAGCCGGAACGTCAGGGAGGGCATCCATCAGAATGGACGTGAAGGACTACTGGTGCATCGTCACACTTGAATTGATGGATGCCGTCCCTAACCTCGTCAAGTGGGAACCAGCGTCGTCGGGGTCGGTATCGCTATCGGGGTCGAGCGGCTCAAACAATCCCCATAGCGATACCGACCCCGATACCGATCCATCAAATCAGGTGTGACGGAGCACTAGGCGGACACGCGGGAGATATTGGACAGGATTGACAGGATCAACAGGATTAGAGTTCGCATCCACTCATCCGTTCATCCTGTAAATCCTGTGAATCCTGTCCACAAAAGACACATCACCCATCACCGAACTTCGGGGCCGGATCACAAAGGAGAAAGCCACTACCGTTTAAGGGTTTGCGCAAGCTAACCACAGGAATATGAATAATATGCAAGATTTGAGCACAGCCGTCTTCAGACGGCTCCTCTTTGCCCCCGGCTTCAGCCGGTGGGAGAAAGGGAGTACTCTCTTAAGAACAAAGCCGGCTTCAGCCGGGCTTCTCGACCCGCTTCAGCAAAGAAGGGGACAAAGGCAAGGCTGAAGCATGTCGGGAAGCCACGCTGAAGCGGACAGAAACCATTAAACGGTAGTGAGGAGTAAGTCCTTGCCCACCCCCAGGTCAAGACCCAACATCCTGTTCCTGCTCAACGACCATCAGGCCTATTACGGCCACGGCAAGATGGCCGGCGGCCCGCCCATCCAGCGCCCCTGCTTCGACTCCCTTTGCTCCGGGGGAGTCGAGTTCCGAAAGGCCTACACCGCCGCGCCTCTCTGCGGCCCCGCGCGCCGCGGCATGCTCACCGCCCTCCTGCCCCACAACCACGGCGAGATAACGAACGACGCCAACCACCCCTATGACCGCGAGGTTTATGTGGACACGCTCGCCGCCGCCGGATACCGCAACTTCTACTACGGAAAGTGGCACGCGGGCGGAGGCGCCGCCCATGACCACCACTGCGAAGGCTTCAGCTACCCCAGCTACGGCAACCCCTACATCACGCCGGAATACGCGGACTATCTGAAGGAAACGGGGCTGCCCGCTCCCTCCATCGCGCTGCGCCGCCACTTCCAGCCGTGGTCGCCCCAGGCCCTCGAGGAAAGCCTCCGCACCGGCGTCCCCTACGTTCAGGACAAACCCTGGTGCAACGAGCACGCCACCGGAATCCTGACCACGCCCACGCAAACACACGAAGCCTTCTTCCTCGCGCACCTTGCCTGCCGCAAACTCAGGGAACTCGCCGCCGAAGCCGAAGGAGGCCCTCCCTTTCACCTCCGCGTGGACTTCTGGGCGCCGCACCAGCCTTACTTCCCAACCCAGGAGTTCGCCGGCCTCTACAATCCCCGCGATATTCCGGAGTATCCCAACTTCCGCGACACCCTCGAGGGAAAGCCGAAATCCTTTCGCGCGGAGGAAAACGTGGGAATCAGCCGCAACGGCATTCTGCTTCAACCCAACCCGCTGCCGTGGAACATCTGGCAGGAAACGCTCGCCCTGTGCTACGCCCAGATCACCCTGGTGGACGCCGCCGGCGGATTGATCCTACGCGCGCTCGAGGAACTCGGGCTCGCGGAGAGCACTCTCGTCATCTGGTCCACGGACCACGGCGACGCGCTCGCCTGCCACGGCGGCCACTTTGACAAGGACGCCTATCTCCCCGAGGAAATGCTCCGAATCCCCCTGGCCGTGCGGCTTCCCGGAGCGAAGCGCCGCGGGAGACGGTCCGAACGTCTCGTGAGCAACATGGACATTCCCGCAACCATACTCCACGCCGCCGGCGCATCCTTCGCCTCCCCCGTGGACGGCCGCAGCCTCCTGCCCCTATGCGAGGACCCCAAGGCCCCCTGGCGCGAAAACCTCGTCTGCGAATCGCACGGCCACATCACGCACACGGTCTCGCGGGTGCTGGTGACCGCGAAACGCAAGTACGTCTGGAACCAGGGCGACGTGGAGGAACTCTACGACCTCGAGGCCGACCCTTACGAAATGCGCAATCTGGCCGGCGATGCGGATGCGGCGGAATCCCTGCGCGACATGCGCGAAAGGCTGGGCAGGGAACAAACGGCGCAACAAACGGCGCAACAGACTTGCAGTCCGCAAACCGCCGAGGCATAATGAGCACGACGAAGCGGCGATTGTCCATTTCCCGCAGAACCGGGACACGGGCGGCTCACCGGGATCGCGTCGTCGAATGACCCCGACTCTCCGCCACAATGGCAGTACCAGAAGGAGGTGCATACCATGAGGATTAGACACATAGTCAGAGCTTCTCTCGCGACAATTCTCTGTTCCCTGGCGTCAGGGTGCATACTGGTGTACGATCTGCGTGTCTGTAATACGACGGATTCTCCCGTGGCGATCGAGCTGTATAGATAGGACCCCTTAGCCAACGTCCCAAGGGACACTTCCGACCACGGTTGGTGGAGAGTTCCTCTGAGCAAGAGAGTTCTACCCAGTTTCACTGAAACCTGCTTTCAGCGTGTGATATCACGATTGGAGACGTGCTACAGACTTGATGCGAAAAGCCTGGATGGGCGTCTCATTTTTCGTGAGGTCTTTGACTCCGAAACGCAAGGTACGTCGCCTCCAAGGTTCTACATTTACGACCAGAGCGCGGTGTTTCACTCGGAATCACAGAGCATCACCAAGAGCGCCAGTGACAAGGAAAAGCCCTATTGAATGATGCATAAGTAACCAATCGGGGGACGCCATACCTATATTTCACCGGACTGCGGAGCTTGCGTCAGAAGGACATAACGGTGTATGCTCAATGCTATGCGGGCCTTTGGGAAAGGCCCGGGAGAAAGGACTTGGCGTTATGAATGAAAGAATACAGATTGATCCCCGGGTGTGCCACGGGAAGCCTGTCATCCGAGGCACGCGGGTCCTCGTTTCAACTATCCTGGGAGCGCTGGGCGGCGGAGATTCCCTGGGCGATGTCCAGGCAGACTATCCGAACGTCACCGAGGAGGACATCCGCGCCGCACTCGCATTCGCCGGCGAGCTTTCGCGTTTCGAGGAAGCGCCGTACGAAGTTGCTCAGTCATGAAGTTCTTCCTCGACGAAAACTTCCCGAAGGCTGCCGTGGAACTGCTTGTTGGTCTTGGCCACGAGGTCGCCGACATTCGCGGCACCGACGAGGAAGGAGTTGATGACGTTACCATTTTCCGTATGGCGCAAAAGCGGGGCGCGGCGTTGCTGACAACCGACCGAGACTTCTTTCACACTATCCCACATACTGAGAAACAGCACTACGGGGTAGTCGTGGTTGCTCTGCGCCAACCAAACCGGCAGAGCATTCTGACCCGAATCCGGTGGTTCATGGACCATTTTGGAAAGAGTGATCTTCGTAACAAGGTCTTTGAACTCCGGGATCGCACCTATGTTGTCTTCCCAAGCGCCTCAGACGATAAGTGACCCGCTCCCCTTACTGTCCCCGAAACCCAAAACTCGCAAAGTGAAAACGGTCCGCGATAACGGGGTCCCACCCCCATTTGGCAAGACCCTCGGCCAGGGAACAAACGGCGCAACAGACTTGCAGTCCGCAAACCGCCGAGGCATAATGACCACGCGGTCGGACGAAAGACCTGCGACGCCCTCGAAACGCATCCTGAACTCAAAGGAACACCCCCCGCATTCGCTTACGGAACCGCCCGGTCGTTCATTTCCCCCCGAGCCGGGACAATTCCCCCGCTTCCGGCGGAGCCATACTCTTCACCAGGAGGACCCACACCATGTCCCTTCATTCTCTACGTCCCACGGTTCTTTCAGCCGCCGCGATCCTGTGCCTCGCTTCCGCGGCGTCCCCCAGTGCGGCCCAACCCACTCTGGAAAAGGCCAAGCCCCAGGTTCAGCCTTTTGCCCTCAGCGACGTCCGGCTGCTCGACGGACCCTTCCGCAATGCCATGCTTCTCGATAAGCAGTATCTCCTCAGTCTCGACCCGGACCGTTTGCTGCACATGTTCCGGATCAACGCCGGCCTTCCCTCAAGCGCCCAGCCCTACGGCGGCTGGGAAGCGCCGGGTTGCGAAGTCCGCGGCCACAGCATGGGCCATTATCTTTCGGCCTGCGCCCTGATGTATGCCGGCACCGGCGACGAGGCCCTGAAAACGCGAGCAAACCGGATTGTGGCCGAGTTGGCCAGGTGCCAGGAAGCGCTGGCCGCCAAGGGGGCGAACAAGGGTTACCTCTCGGCCTTCCCGGAGTCCTTCATGGACCGGGTGGACGCGCGCCAGCCCGTCTGGGCGCCCTGGTACACGCTCCACAAGATTCTGGCCGGACTTCTCGACGTCCACCAAATCCTGGGCAACCAGCAGGCCCTCGATGTTCTCAACCAGATGGCCGGCTGGATCAAGTTTCGCGTGGACCGCCTTTCTCCGGAGCGGATGCAAGCTTCGCTTGACACGGAATTCGGCGGCATGAATGAAGTCCTGGCCAACCTCTATGCGGTCACTGGCAACCCCGATCACCTGAGGATAGCCCGTGCCTTCGATCACAACCGCCTCTTCGACCCCTTGTCCCGCGGCGAGGACATTCTCAACGGCTACCACGCCAACACTCAGATCCCGAAGATGATCGGCGCCGCCCGCGAATACGAAATCACCGGAGAAACCCGGTACAGGGACATCGCCCTCTTCTTCTGGAAGTCCGTGGCACTGAAGCGCTCCTATGTCATCGGCGGCCACAGCGACGGCGAGGCCTTTTTCCCCGTCGAACAGTTCGCGGCCCACTTGAGCCCCGCCACCGCCGAAACCTGCAACACCTACAACATGCTCAAACTCACGCGCCATCTCCACTCCTGGACAGCTGCGCCCTCGTACTTCGAGTTTTACGAGCGAGCCCTCTACAACCACATTCTCGCCTCTCAGGACCCGCGCAAAGGCATGTTCGTGTATCTCATGTCCCTCAAGCCCGGCCACTTCAAGACCTACTCCCGGCCCGAGGACGCCTTCTGGTGCTGCGTCGGAACCGGCATGGAAAACCACGCCAAGTACGGCGACTCCATCTACTGGCACGACGCGGAGTCGCTGTATGTGAATCTCTTCATTGCTTCGGAGGTGACGTGGAAGGAACGGGGGCTTGTGCTCCGACAGGAAACCTCTTTCCCAGACTCCGATACGATTCGCCTGATCGTCCGGAGTGTGGGATCCAGCCCGGTGGCGCTGAAGCTGCGCTATCCCGAGTGGGCCGCGTCGGGGGTAAGCGTAACAGTGAACGGGAAAAAGGAAGATACGGGCGCGGCAAGCCCGGGGTCCTACATCACGCTCAAGCGGGTCTGGAAAGCCGGCGACACCATCACGGTGAAAATGCCCATGACGCTGCGCACGGAAGCGCTGCCCGGAGTCCCCGGCACAATCGCGTACCTTTACGGTCCTATCGTGCTCGCGGGAAAACTCGGGACCGAGGGGATGCCCGACCCCTACGCGGGCGACCAAACCGAGCTCAACAATATCCCGTCTCCCTCTGTGCCTGTTCTTGTCGGGGATCCCGGTGATCTGATCCGCAACGTGGCGCCTGTGCAGGGGCAATCTCTCACGTTCCGTACGACGGGTCTTGGCCGCCCCGCCGAGGTCACGCTGGCCCCCTTCTTCCGCGTGCACCATGAACGCTATTCCGTCTACTGGAAACACTACACGCCCGAAGAGTGGCGGCAGCAAGAGGCCGATATGGCGGCAGCGGAATTGAAGCGGAAAGCGGAGGAGGCCCGGGTCATTGACCGTGTTGCTCCGGGCGAAAGCCAGTCCGAGCGCGACCACGAGTTCGCGGGGGAGAACTCCGCCTCCGGTGACTTCAATGGCCGCAAGTGGCGGCATTCCGACGGCGGGGGCTGGTTCTCCTACCGCCTCAAGGGCGCGCCGGCGGAATCCCTCGAGCTGCGGCTCACATACTGGGGCGGCGATGACAACCGGGTTTTTGACATTCTCATTGACGGCCGGAAGATCGCCACCGAGACCCTGTCAGCCAAACACCCCGGAGTCTTTTTCGACCAGACCTATCCCGTCCCGGACGCCATTACCAAGGGCAAGGAGCGCATCACGGTGAAATTGCAGGCCCGGGGCGGCGGTACCGCGGGCGGCATTTTCTCGTGCGCGATTCTCCGGCAGACGTGGGCGTCGGGAGGATAACCGTCCAGCAACGGTGTGGACACCCTTAGCCGCAGCCCAAGGGCGTCCTCGCCCGAATCCGCGCGGACCGGCTGCGGGGCAATCTCGATCTCGACCGGGTTGCCGGCGGCGCGAGACGGCGTTTCCGTTTTGCCCCGGCGCGAAGTCTTGTTTTGTCGTTTTTCGATGGCTTCAATGGCCGCTTTCGCGTTCCTGATCAGGTACTTGTCCTTTGTTTCGTCGCGCATGGCTTCAAGGGCGGGCAGAACGTCGGGTCCGGCATAAGCGCCGAGGACCTCCGCCGCGGCCACTCGGGCGCGATTGCGACGGTCCTTGAGGGTCTTGACCAGCTCCGGGATGATAGAAGGGTCGGCGATTGCTTTGAGATATTGCTCGGCTTTGCCTCGTACAATAGCCTCGGGGGCGTCCTTCATGATCTGGAGCAAGAGAACCGTGCCGGTCTTTTTGCGTTCGGGAGGAAGACTGCTCCCCAAGACGAAAAGGGGGCTGAGTGCGTCGTATCGGGTGATTTCTTCCGGTCTGAGTGCCTGGACGTAACGGGTGAGCCACGGCACAAAGGTGTCGTCGCCGCGCCGGGCCAGCCACTCGCAGGCGAAGAGCTTCGGTTCCGGGAAAACCTCCGTCGCGTCCAGCAGATCAAAGAGAAATCTCGCGTAGTCCTGCTTTTCTTCTTCGGTCCGGTAAAGGCGGTCCATCACTTTCAGGAGTTCGGTTTGCTCATCGGGCTTCAGGCCTTTGATACCTTTCCCCGGAGCGCGCAGAATATCGCTAGCGCTTTTGACCGGACGAATCGCGTGAAGGATTTCGACCGCTTCCATCCTGTCCGCGAGGTCTCCCCGCCCCGCGAGGCGGCTCAGCCATTCCTCCGCGTCGGCGGCCGTGATGTCCGATACCGAGAACTCGGCCTTGTTCGATTTTAGATCCTTTTCCCAGACCGGATACTCGGGTCTATAGGTCTCGGCGGGCCGGAACGCGTATTCGTAATAGACTCTGTAGCTTGCAGGCTTTTCCAGACGCTGTCGCCATCCCCAGCCTTCCAACTGGACGGTCCCGCTCGTCTGCCCTTCTCTGTTTCCGCCGTATGAAAGCCGCCCTTCCAGTTCGACGCTGTAAGTCCCGCCCGGATCAATCCGATGATACAACGCCTCCAGTTTGAACGATCCAGCGATTCCAATCGCCGCGTCCGTCAACAGCCGGCCCGTTCCATCTTCAAACCTCAGCCCCATTTCTCTAACGATGTAGTTGCGGATCGTGCGCGTTTCTTTGGTGTGGTTTTCAAAAACCAGTTTGGCAACGAACTTGTCGCCGACCTGAAAGGCATTCTTCGGAAGCGAGAGCGCGCAGGTGATTCCTCCTTCCGCCTCTTGGGAGAAATCGGGCTGCACTCGCCAGGATTGGCGCCTGAGATAATCGGTCAGGGTCGCGGCGGCCGAGCGTTCCTCCTCCTGGTATTCCGATCTTTTCGGTTGCTCGAGCCAGGCGCTCATCACGGGCGCGAATCGCGCGAAATCAATCTGAAGCATCACGGGAGCGACACTCGCCCGCGACGGGTCCTCCCTCAGTCTCCGCAAGTGTTTGCTTATCGTGCGCGCGGCTTCCAGACGGTCCGGACCGGCCGGGCCGGAGATTCGCCTGAGGAGGTCCTCCTGTGCCTCCATGGCGCCGAGAAACGTCTCCAGTTCGGAATAGGGCAGCGGCTGGGCCATGAACTCAAACTCAACGCTGCGCGGCGAGCCGTCTTTCGTAAGCGTCGCCTTGTATTTGACCGCATCAGTGGCCCCGACCTTGTCAGGCGGCAGCTGGAACCAGTCGGTCTTCTCCAGTATCCGCGTCAGACCGGCCAGCCGCTCGGCGCTCAGGTCGAACTCGGATTCGTAAAGCGCCTTGTCCCGCTCGTTCCCACGATACTGCGCATATCGCACGTGGCCCGTGGGAGCGATCTGAATTTCGCGCCCGATGCCGCCCCACCAATTCCACCGCATTTCCACGCTCAGCTTCTCGAACTTGGCGTTTGCCCGAGGTCCAGCCGTTGACTTCTTAAGAGGAGCGCTGACGACCTCGATCTCGACGGGGTTGCTCACGACGCGGACCAGCGCGGCGCGGGCGCGATTGCCAACCGGATCCTGGGGATTCGGGTGCATGAGACACCCGACGCGAAGGGTATGCTTCCCCGGCGAGACAACCAGTGGAGTGGGGTCTGGCAGTCTCGTGTAGTAGCCCTTTTCCAAGGGGATGAGGATGTCGTAATGAGATTCGCCCTTTGAGAAGAGAACCAGCGGGCCTCGGTAGGCAGTCGGCCGCCAGTACCGCTCCCCGTCGTATTCGAGGTCAGGGAAACTCGCGCTCGCGTCCGGGACGAAGAAGAAGACCCGATCCCCAAGATTCCTGATATCGGCTTTCAGGATGACCGTCTCATCAGCGCTCCAGCTCGGCTTCTCCGCTCTGAGCCGCAACTGAACCCCCTCGACTTCCTCGCCCCATTCGACGGAACTCAGGATCGGCGGCAATTCGGGGGCCTTGATTGTGGGCGAAGACTCCTTATCGAATGCGAGCAGGCGTTCGAGGGTGACGACGAAGCCGGTTGCCGCCGCAAGATCGCTTGCGGGCGCGGTGAACGGCAGTCGAATGTCGCGTTCCCACCAGAACTGGGACTTGAATTCAGTGCCCTCGTTTTTGAAATCGCTTTGGGACTCGCCGAGCACCTTGTCTTGCTCGCCGAGAAGTCGCGCCGTCACGCGCCAGTGACTCTTGGGGCCCGGAACCGTCTGGGAACAGCGGACAACGGCTTCGTATGCAAGGTCGCGATTCGTGAATCGGACCCATGGCGCCATAACGCTCTTCGAGTATTTGAGGCCGTTCAGTTCCATTTGAAGCGGGATTTCCTTGTCGAACGCGAGCCTTCCGGCCTGCTCCGTCCAAACCGACTCGATGCTGAATCGAAAGTGCTTCGCGTTCGGCAGGTCGCTGCGTTTACCGAAGTCGAAGCGAATCCCCTCTTCCTCGACCAGAGGGTACTTCGCAATGGTCCCCGAGTTTTCATGACCGGCTTCGGTCCGCGCCAGCGTCTTTCCCGCCGCGTCGAGCAACTCGACGGCCAGGATCCATTTTGTCTTGGGCCAGGACTCGTAGCGCAAGTGCAGCTCCGCGTCGAGGCGCCCTTCCGTCTCGTGGAATTCGAGCCAGGGATACTGGAAAACAATCGGGTGTGGTCTCGCGCTCCCATCGGTCAAAACGGATCGGGGGCTGGAAAGGCCGACCGGCAAGAGAATCGGTATATCGAGTTCGAGAGACCCCTCGACGGCGTTCGCGTTGCCGCCGGACGGCCGGGCCTGCTGGGCGGCCTTGAGCGCTTCGTCCCTGTTCTCCGCACCGGCGTCCGCCGTGTCCGACACCGGGAAGTGGACCGAGAGTTCGGGCCTGTACTGGTCGTGCCGCCGGATTTCACATTCCACGCGGCGAATTCCAGCCGCGTAATCCCACGGAGCGTTGCAGACTTGGATTTCCCCTCTTCGCGTTGCCGGGTAACCGCGTGGCTCGACGTGGGTGGTGTACGAGGCCCAGGAGCCGTCTCCTGGCGACTCGCCGGATCGAAGAAGGAAAAATCGCAGGGAGATAAACCAACTCGTATCCGCCACGGTCCTCTCCTCGACGCGCACAAAGCCGTAAAGGCGTTCCTTTACACGCTCGAAGCGGACCGATACGAGTTTCAGCAAGTCTTTCTCCTCTCGCGTTCCAACCGTGATATTGAGAGGGATCTCCTTGTCCGCGGCAAACTCGACGGTCTTCTTGGCGGAGGCCGGAAAATAGACGTGGACAGGCAGAGGCCTGTAAAGATCCCTCACGTCTTCCCCGTACGTGTCCTCCCTTTCCTGAAACTTCGCGCTCTGTTCCATGACAATCCTCTTAACGAGCGTGTCCGCGTCCGCGTCACGAAGAATGGAAGAGAGATAGAGCCGGGAGTGAAACCTGGGAAACTGGCAAAGGCGAACATTGTCCACGTCATTGAAATACTTCAACCCTCGAGGCTCATCCATGGGCCGGTAAGAAAGATGGAGTTGGTTCGGCGCTTTGGGTTGCGGCGCGCCGGATTTCGCCTCTTCGTTCTCCGGCAGGAACAAAATAGACAGTTTGCCCTCCAGCTCCCGCAGACACGCCGCATCGTATCCTTTCAAAGAGGAAGACGACCGCGCGGCGGCCATCAGCTGAACGTGGATGTCGCGAATCAGGCCGTTGAGTTTCTCCCGTGCTTTCTCCTTCTGTTCCGGCGTGTCGTCCAGGAGACGAAGGAATTGTTGGTGATACTCAGTGCTCGGGTGATGGTCCTTCGACTGCCGACGCGCCTCCATATCGGCCCGAACGGCCTTGATCACATCGGCAGAGGGAGGCGCCGGGAGTCCCTTCCAGTGGTCTATGTAGGCTCGAATCATCGTCTCCGTGGGATCGCCGCCATCCCTTCCGATGGGGGACCCGACGATTTCCAGGATCGTGGAAAGGGCCGCGTCGCCCATCTGGACGAGCCCCCAGGCGGCGTCCGAGTGTCCGCTTCCTTTCCGGGCCATGCGGCCAAGCACGGGCGCCGAAGCGGGGTTGCCGATTCGCACCAGCGCCGGCACGCCTTCCACTGCGCCCACCTTTGCCTTCATCATGAGAGACTCTATATCTTTGCGCGCGCTTTCGTCGCGCAGGTAACCCGCCAGGACGACAGCGGCCTCCAGTTCGCCGGCAGGGTGGCCGCCGGGCTTTGCCAGCCACCCGCGCATGATCGGCAGGAAACGCGAGTAGTCGAGAACGCGCGGCTCGGCCGGTTCAGCGGTGCCCGGGCGGCGCATCAGGCCGCGCAGGTCGGATGCGAGCATGGAGGCCGCATCGGCCCCTTTGCTCGTTTTGCCGCCGGACAGACGATAGAGAAGGTGCTCCTGTTCCGCCAGGCGCGTCAGAAACCTCTCGAGTGGCTGGTAGGGTCCGGTTTGCAGCATAAGGAAGTCCGCGCGGGCCGTCTCGCCGCTCCGCTTGAGCGAGAGCGAGAACTCGAGGGCATCCACGGCCATTACTTTCTCGGGGGGCTTATGCAGCCAGTCCGTCGCCCGCAGAAGGCCGGCCAGCGTTGCAAGGTCCCCCTTGGAGAGTTGGTAGGTGGAGGCATAGTCCCGGCCCGTGCGCGACACCAGGCTGAACGCAACCTTGCCGTCGCCCCCGATGCGCATCACGCGGTTGACACCGCTCCACCAGAAGCATTTCATCTCCACGGCAAGTTCCTCGAAGTCGGCGGCCGACGCGGCGGGAACGCTAGTCTCGGTCTTGACCGGGCTGCCGCGCCCCTTCTGGAACCTAATAACTTGTTCGGGTGCGGCGATGCGGGGTTGACCGTTCATTCCGACGTAAGTGACTCGGAGGCGGTGTTCGCCGGGCGGCAAATTCGCCAACGGTCGCGGCGCCGTTTGCGCATTTTTGCGGTCCGCCTCGGCCACATAATCGGACAGGAGAAGACGAATCGGGCCGCGTATCTGGCCGGGATAGACGGTTTCTTGATGACCGTTCATTAGCGCCCACTGGCAATGCGCATAGGGGCGCCCGTCCATTTCCAAATCGAAGTTCGCGCCGTCGAAAAGACACTTGTCGTCGTTCCGGGTGTTCCGCAGGAACATCGAAAGCGTTATGGACGTTGCCGTTATCTCCGGCGCGCCGACACCGACCCGCAGACCCTCGACCGTCTCTCCCCAGGCAATCTCGGGCATCGGAACGATGGTTAGTTTTGCGGGGCCGCTTCCGATCAGACCCGTCCAGGGCTTGAGGCCGTTTGCGCGGCACAACGCCTCGTAGCCGTAGATGTGCTTCTCCATCCTGTTGATCTTGCTGAGTTCCACGCTCGCAAAGTACGTTCCCGGCTCGAGTTGCGGCCGCCCCATTTGCCAGCGCGGCAGGTTGTAACGAACCGACGCGGTCTTCCCAGGCGCGAGCGTCACAAAATCCGACAGGGCAAGGCCGCGCTGACCACCACTGGCGTGTAGACCGGCCGCCATGCGTTGTCCCCGCTCGTTCTTGATTTCGAGAAATGTCCAGATGAAGTAGGGGTCTGGATACACGCACACAGTGATCGGCTTGTTAGAAACGTTAAGATAGACCAGATCCAACGCAATGTCCTCGCCCGCGGTGAAACTCGAGCGCAGCGGCGCGAGAGCGCACCGGATTCCACCCACCGTCTCGCCCCAGGCGAAAAGAGAACCCGCCGTAACTTCTTTCTTCGACACAGCGCCCGCGCCCGGCTGCGGATAGATTGTACACTTCGGGAGGTTCTTTCTCAGCTCCGTCAGGCCTGAGTCGGAGATGCCCGTCAACCTCACGTCGAGATAGCTGAGATTCGAGAGGCGATTCAGAGTCCCGACGCCGGAATCGGTGATCCGGCTTTGGAAAAGATCGAGGCTTCCCAGCTTCGGAAGACCGGTCAACAAGCTCAGGCCGGCGTCCGTAACATTTGTCCGAGAGAGATTCAGCGATTCCAAATTCGCGAGAGATTTCAAGTGTTCGAGTCCCGCATCGGTGATGGGCGTGCGTTCCAGATAGAGTTGGTGGAGGCGGGTCGTGCCGGATAAATGGGCAAGACCCGCATCGGTGATCGGGTTGCCCCCGATTAGGACGTTTTCGAGGGCACGAAACTCCATGAGCCGCTGAAGCGCTTCGTCGGTCAGACGATTGTCCGAGAGGTTGATGTCTCTCAGTTTCGGGAGGTTCTTGAGATAGTCGAGCGCTCCGTCGGTGAGTCGGCATCCCGCGAGGGAAATGTGCCGGAGCTCCGAGAAGTCGTGAAGCGCCGCCAAGCCTTGACCCTCGATCGCATTCTCGTTGAGACGAAGCTCCGTGAGACTGGTTAGACTCTCCAGATTCGCCAGACTGGCGTCGGTGATTCCTGTCCGTATGAGGCCGAGTTGGTTGAGAGTCGGGAGCGAATGAAGGTATTGAAAGTTGGCGTCGCCGAAATCAACGCCATAAACCTGGACGCCAACCCCTTTGAAGGGCTTGAGTTGTTCCAGGAAGGCGAAGGAATCCGGTTTTTGCCGGATGTCCACTGACACATAATTCCACGCCGGGATTTCCAGCCGGCCTCGCGCTTCGAAACTCCGGGAACCCGCGCTGACGGTTCCGATGGAGCGGTCTTCAGGGAACTGAAGCGCAACGGGCTTCTCCACCTCGTAGCCGCCGGGCGCGACCCCGGTTTTTGACCATTCCACGAGGTCGGCGATGAGTTTCGCCGTTTTCGCGGGATCCGGGTCCGCGGTGGCATTCGGATCGGTTCCGATTCCCCCGATGTTCACCTCATACTCGATGTTGATCCACCTCACGATTTGGTGGGTCGGTCCGTAATTCCTTGTGGAGGGATCCAATCTCTGAACGAACTCGACGAAGGCGGACTTGGCCGCGTCGCGGCCGCAGTGGATGGGGATTGCTCTCAGGAGATTCGAGAAATCGAAGCCATAGAGGTTCATCATATCCGGTGTGAGCATGGCAAGCAACAGGGGCGCGATCTCCGGATTCGGGGGGGTTTCGGACCTCTGGTCTTCTGTGATGGCGCGCGCGGCGGCGAGTCGAAGCTTGTCCCGCGACGAGAGTTGCTCTTCCGGCGGGAGAGCCTTGCGCAGCCAAATTTGATGCAGCGCGGGAACCCAGATCCAGGGGCGTTCGTCTTGAGCAAGAGCGCGCAGGGCGTCGGTTGTTGCGGGCGATTTTCTGTTTAGGAGACAGCCCAGAAGTATCCCCGAAACACTCGGGTCGCTTGTTACGAGAGTCGCCTTCTGAATCCGCGGAACCAGTTCGTCAGGCAGTTCTTTGTATCTTGCCTGCATGGGGTAGATGATGCGTGAAAACAGGTCATTACTGAAGCCACCGGGCGTTCCCGCATAGAACCATCTGCCCTCGCGGTCGCGCTGGAGCCCCAGAGGATTGGGTTGGGCGAGGATGTCGAGAGCCATCGGGTAGAACTCCGGCCACCCTCCCCAGAGTCCCATCTCGATCCCGATCAAACAGTGCGGGGCAGGGGCCTTTGCCCACTGGAGCGCTGTTTGGCGAAGACTTTCGAGCGCCGCCGGGGGCAGTTCGCCCGCCTTCAGCCGTGGTTCTCCGTGTTGGATCGCGTCCAAAGCCCGACGCAACGGGAGTCCGCAAAGCAAGCGGATCGAATCCACCGCGCGGCCAGAGTTCTTGTAAAAGTCATACTTCCCTAACTCCTCAAACGTGATTGAGGAAAGCCCCAGCGCTTTCGCGATTCCGTCCAAGCGGGTCCGGGTCTCTTCTTCTGCCTGCCGAGGTTCAACCACCGAAATGCCGTTCACCCGAACCTCGTAAGGCGCTTCGTTGATGGTGATCAACTCAATCTCACTTGGGCGGATACCGTCGAAACGGATGTCGTACTCGCTTCCGTTTGGGCCACTATGGCCGGATCCCCAGCTGCCCATGTAACGCTTTCGAGCTTTATCATAGGCCAACGGTGGGAGAGCAGTCTCTATCCAGGCGTTCGAGCTCAGAAGGAATGCCGCGTGCGCGGGTGGCGGACCGTTTGTGATGTCCCCCATCACCAGAGAGAAACCGGCGGACTCCACCGTCTTGCCGGCCTGAAACGGTCCTCGAAAGAAGCAGGCCGCTCCTCTCGCCGTGCCGTAGTAATACTGCAGAATCACATCAACCTCTTTGAGACGGGTCTTTCTGCTCCAGAGGGAGAAATTCTTCTCATAGAAGGCGGACGTTCGCACCTCCGCGATCAGTTCTTTGACGCCGTTATCCACCTCGATCACCAGCGCCTGGGAGCCGCCAAGCCATCGTTCCTCTCCGCTGGGAGAGACCTTCAGGAACCGGGCGACCGACTGTGTGCCGTCCATTTCCGGCAGCTCAAAAATGAAGCGCCAGTTGGCATTCTCCTTACTCGGTCCCACATAGGGATGGTTCAAGCCCTCTCCGATTTTCCGTCCGCGGCGGTCGAAGAGCGAGTCGCTCAAACCGAACTGAACGCCCGCGAACCGTATCTTCAATGGGCCATCCGATACAACAGCCAGACCCTCATGTTCTGATTTCCCCAACGGCACGGCGAGGACGATAACCAGCGAAACCAGAACCGCGATCAGCGTGCCAACCAGCGCCCAGCGCGAGAGGCGGCTTCGACGGCCGGAAAGAATCGCCTCCACGCGCCGCGGGAAAGCGCCCTTGCTGAGGAGAATGCCCGTGGCCATTTCCGTTGCGAAGGGGCGCGGGGGAAGCTCCTCGGCCAGGCGCGCGAGCATCTTCGCGTAGGGGAGCGGCTGCCCCGTCGCCTCCAGAACGGCGTCGTCGGCGCACTGTTCGGCCAGCGCCGAGATTTGCCGCGCCGCCGGCCAGACCAGCGGGTGAAAAAACAGGACGGCGCGCACAAGCGCGGCCAGCGTGAGCACGAGCGGGTCGCGACGCTTCAGGTGCGCGATTTCGTGAAGCGCCAAGGCGCGCAGCTCCTCGTCGGAGAGCCGATCGGCCAAACCGACGGGTAGAAGAACGCGCGGGTGCAGGATGCCGGTCAAGATCGGAGCCGGAACTCCGGGCCCCTCCAGAACCTCCACGGCGGGCGGAAGGGAAAGGAAGGGGAGCGGAGCGCGGTGGGAAGAGAGCTGCGTTTCTTCCCGCGCGGACCGGAAAACCGCCAGAACACGTTCGCATTTCGCGGGACGAGCCGACCGGATCCAATGGCGGATGCGAAGCCGCCCGGCGGCGATCCACGCGAAGAGAAGCGTCAGTCCCACCGCATACGACGCGAGACACCAAACCCAGGGATGGTTGCGCGGGGCGGGCATGACGGGATGCGATTCGATCTCACGCGGCGCCGGAACGGACGGCGTCAAGACGACCGGCGAAGGCGGAGGTTCGGGCAAAGGCTCCATACGCGGGACCGGCGCGGACACCGCATAGGCGGGCAAAACCGAAACAGGCGCCTGCGGCGCTCCGGCGCGACGAACGCCCGAGGTCAGAACCGGCAGCAGCGGCGCCAGGAGCAGCGCGGCGACCCACAGAGCGTGCCGAACGGCGGCCCGGCGACGGCGCAGGAGATACGCCAGCGCGAAGGTCGCGGCGAAGAGAAGGCTCGACTGCCAGAGCGCCGACAGGAGATACTGCATCGCGGCAAAACCCAGGCGGTCGAGCTGGTCCAGGAGTGCAAGCGTGTTCATTACCCTGTCTCCTTTTCGAAGCGTGCGATCAGGAGTTTGACCTCGTCCACTTCCTTCTTGGAAACCATCCGGGAGCCGATCATTGCCGCCACGAGAACCGATGCGGAGCCGTCGAACGCCCGGGCGATCAGGTCGGCCAGGATGGTCCGCCGCGCCTCGTCCTGGGAAACCAAAGCGGTATAGACGTGGCGGCGACCGTCGGCGCGGCGCGTCACGTAGCCCTTGTCCTGGAGGATGCCGAGCATCGTCCGGATGCTTGGCAAGGCGAGCGGTTTCCCTTCCTGCTTGAATAGACGCTGGATTTTCTCGACGCTCGCTTCTTCTTCTCTCCAGATCACCTTCATGATCCGGAGTTCGAGCTGCGTGAGGGTCCGGGTTTCAGTGTGAGCCATGAGTGGTACTCCTCCTGGGGATTTCGGGGACGAATGAGCGAAGTCTTTCGCTCTTCTCCTCAACCTATATTCCGACCCGCCCGCGCGTGTCAAGAGAATTAGAGCGAAACTTTTCGCTTTTGTTCCCTCGAGATGAAAAAAGAGGGTCCCCCAAAGAATCTGTGGGTAGGATTTAAGGATGAGTTTTTCGCTTTTCAACCAAGACACGGATTTGAAAGAAGGCCCCTCAC
>Ga0315281_10006111_pt1 | contig 17176 bp, 11 predicted proteins | sample YL17G07_0_MG_FD_204540 | JGI IMG/M metagenome (GOLD analysis project Ga0315281, IMG submission 204540) | Sediment microbial communities from Yellowstone Lake, YNP, Wyoming, USA - YL17G07_0 | ecosystem: Environmental > Aquatic > Freshwater > Lake > Sediment | place: USA: Wyoming | collected...
TCGCCATTTTATAAACACTTACAGCATTTTCCCGCTGTGGGCAAATTAACCACCCCTGGGTTGGCCACCCCCTCGGATGAAATTGGAGGGGTTCATTTGACCCAGTCTGTGGAGCTTGGGAACGAGAAAAAAATCACATCGCCGATGAGTTATACCATTTTCTCAGCCTGTTACGCAACAAAATGGCTGAAATATTTAAGGTAAGAACGGTAAAGACCAGCACAAGGGTCGTTGTGTAAACCATGGGAACGGCGGCCTCCACGTTGGGGGATTGGAATCCGACGTCGTAAATATGAAACCCCAGGTGCATGAATTTCCGTTCCAGATGAACAAAGGGATAATGGCTGTCGAGGGGCAGTGATGGCGCAAGCTTTACCACCCCTGTAATCATAAGGGGCGCGACCTCTCCTACGGCCCTTGCCATGGAGAGTATGGTGCCGGTAAGGATGCCCGGAGTTGCCTGGGGCAGCACTACCCGCCACAAGGTTTCAAATTTTGTGGCGCCGAGGGCATAAGACCCCTCTCGCACCGATTTTGACGCGGAGGACAATCCTTCTTCCGTGGCTACGACGACGACCGGTACCGTCATCAATGACAGGGTAAGGGACGCCCAAAGTATGCCGCCGGTGCCAAAGGTGGGCGTTGGCAGCGATTCTGAATAAAACAGGTTGTCGATGCCGCCGCCGATGAAATAAATAAAGAATCCCAGTCCAAACACCCCAAACACGATAGAGGGAACGCCCGCGAGGTTGCTCACCGATATCCTCACCAGACGGGAAATGATGTTGTCTCCCGCATATTCCTTGAGGTAAACCGCTGTCACTACTCCCATGGGGACTACCGCGATGCTCATAATGAACACCATCATCACCGTTCCGAAAATGGCGGGGAATATGCCCCCTTCCGTATTTGCCTCCCGTGGCTCTGCGGATACAAATTCCCAAAATTTGCTGATATAGAAACCCACTTTTGCGAGGACGCTCATTTTGTTTGGCGCGTACATCCGGATAATCTGAAAGACCGGAAGTGTCCTTTCCCTGCCGTCTGAAATGGTTACAACCACCTCTTGTCTCCGCGCCTCTTGATATAATTCGGCTAGTAGGTTTTCTTGCGTATGGTAGAGGGACTCCAGCCTGCTCACGTCCGCCTGGATGTCATTCACCGTCGCCTGCGTATCCGCATTTGACGGCAGCGCCTGCAAACGCTTGAGCGCAAGGCGGTTTTTCTCCATAGCGTAATTGATGTTTCCGATGGCGCATTTCTCAACGTATCGGATTTTCTTGTAGAGCGAGTAACTTTCCTTGATAAGCGCTTCCAATTCTTGCTCTGATATGGGTTTCGTGTTTTCACCAACCTTTAGACCCTTTAAGAATCCGTACAGGTTACCCCATTCGCGCCTTTCGAATGCAAGCGCGTCGGGCGGATACTCACGTCGCGTAACCGCTTCGTGGTCTACCCACTGAAAATCCAGTCCAAAGGCGTCACGATTCCCTACTTTTAATTTTGTTCGGTAGGTATCTTTTATTTGAGGTATGGATTCTGTTTTTGCGATTTCTCCCATAACTACGGAGCCGTCTTTTAAAACAAACCTTACCATTTCATGAGGCCAAAACACACCGAGACCTTTTACCATAATGAGGAGAATTAACCCCCCAATCATCAAAAGGCTGATAGTAAGCATGCAGGCGGTGAGCCAGATATATGGAGTACCCGTCTTGATGATTTTTTTCATAGTTTGCTATATCGCCGTTTCATTCTTTGCCTTACAGTTTCCGCAAGGGTATTTACCAGAAAGGTCGTAATAAAGAGGAGCAGGGCAGCCAGGAACAGCGTCCGGTACAGGGTTCCACCCATAGGCGCCTCCGGTATCTCTACCGCAATGTTTGCAGCGAGCGCCCTGAACCCATTAAAAATGTTCCAATTCATAATCGGCGTATTACCGGTGGCCATGAGAACGATCATAGTTTCGCCTACCGCCCTTCCAAACCCGATCATAATGGCGGAGAAGACGCCGGGGCTTGCCGTGGGCAGCACGACCCTTATGGCTGTTTGCCAGGGGGTTGCGCCAAGGGCGAGCGAAGCCGATATCAGACTCTTCGGCACGTTGTTCATGGCGTCCTCTGAGATCGTGAAAATGAGCGGTATTATGGCAAAGCCTATGGCAAAGCCGACAACGACGGCGTTTCGTTGGTCGTATCTCAGCCCCAGGATGTCATTCAACCACCGGCGATAGTCGTCGCTAAACAGGAGATGCTCGCAATATCCGCTGAGCCGGATGGACACGTACGCGGCGACAATAATAAAGGGTATCAGGAAAAGAGCCTCCGCGCCCTGCTTGTATCTGCCTTTGAATGAAGGGGGGATGTAATTCCAGAGAAAAATGGCAAAGGAGATAAATAAGAGAATGAAGAACGGGAAGATAATAATGGCTGGGAAAATCTTCTCAATCAACGGCGCAAGCCACAATCCGGCAAGAAAGCCCAGCACCACGCTGGGAAGCGCTGCCATGATTTCGATAACGGGTTTAATCGGTTTCAAGGTTTTGTGAAGAAATTGTGACGTATACAGCGCAGCTAAAATCCCGACCGGTACGGCAAAAAGCATGGCGTACATAGTGCCTTTGATGGTGCCAAAAATGAGCGGCGTCAGGCTTAGCTTCGGTTCAAAATCGTCCGTTCCGCCGGTTGACTGCCAGACGCACTCGGGTTTTTCATATCCCTCATACCAGACGGCTCCAAAGATCGTCTTGAGCGTTGCTTCGGGATGTGGGTTGGAAATATGCCAGAGGTACAGGGTGTTTTTTTCATCAACGGCCAGCGCCCCGTTTGCCTTTGGGGAGAAGACTATGGTTGTGGGTCTGACGGTTGTGGCAATGGTCAGCAGTGTTTGTTCAGAGGTTGCGTGGTTGAGGTTAATCGTTCCGTCGGACGCCGCCGTCAAAAAGCCCTTATCTCTAAAAGAGGGGGCAATTGCTATGACGGCGGCATTATGAGATTTGAGCGTGTGTATTCTTTTTAGCGCCCAGCCGGACGCCAATGCCTCATTACGCACCCGCATCCAGACGTTGACTCCTCCCCGTTGGTCACCAACTACAAGGGAAACGTCGCCCAACAGGAACCCTAATGCCGTAATCGCTGCGTCGGAGGCCTTTATTTTCTCAACCAGGTAGGGGCTCTCCCTGTCGCTGATATTGAAATGGAACAACTCGCCGTTGGACGTCCCGACGTAAAGGTTCTCCAGGAAATGGTCGAGCGCCAGTGACGTTACTGCGGGAGTCCTTGCAAGCTGATCTTCAGGGGAACTAAGGTGTGGCGCGTCATTACGTCCTGCCCCTGAGATAAGGCTGGTAATATCCTGCGAAATCTCTTTTTTCTCTCCCCCGCCAAAGAGCGACGTTGTTTCTTCCGTTGCCCTTAATAACAATCGCCCGTCTTCGGAGCTTGCAATCAACACCCTTGTGTCGTCGCTCTTCTTGCAGATGATGGATTTGAGCGGTTTCTTTTGATCATCAAAGCTCAGCGGTTCTTCCTCTGACACTTCGGGAGAGATAACCATCACCCCCTGGTCAAACGATTCGGCAAAGCTGATAGCAACCGTCAACAATCTTCCATCATCCGTGCCGATAAAGAGGTGATTATCCGCCATATCAACCGATGTGATCAGGGCGTTTCCCAGTCCCGACAGCGGATATTTTTTTATAACGGAGCCATCGGCCAGGGAAATAAATTCCACGAGGCCTTTTTTATAAAGGACGCACGCGATCTTCTGCTGATCGTCCGTTTTTAGAGAAATCACGCTTTCTGATAACAGGAACGTTTTTGTGTCGATTACCCGGGCGTCCTTCAGGAGGGGATAGACCTCCAAAAAGATAAAAATAAAAAGCGCAAGGATAACAACAATAACAGCCGCACCACCGAGTTTGATTACCCAGTGGGCGGCTTTATCAGTAAACCTTCTTCTTTTGAGGCTTTTCATGAAAACTACTCTATCTTCTTAAGTTCCTCATGCACAACCGAAGCCGGCAATGGAATGAAACCATCCTTTATAACAACGTCCTGACCTTCCTTACTCATAATGAACCTTATGAACTCCTGAATGAGCGGTTCGAGCGGCTGTCCTGGTTTCTTGTTAATATACACGTAAAGGAATCGCGCCATTGGATAAGAGCCGTTCAAAACGTTTTTAATCTCGGCGTCCTTATACGGTTCCCCTTCTTTAAACGAAAGGGGCAAGGTACGCACTCCGGAGGTTGTATAACCAATACCGCTGTAGCCCATGGCATATCGGTCTTCGGTTACACCTTGCACCACCGAAGCGGAACCCGGCTGCTCTTTTACGGTATCTCTGAAATCTCCCTTATAGAGGGCGTGTTCCTTGAAATAGCCGTAGGTGCCTGACGCGGAGTTGCGGCCGTAGAGGCTGATCGGTCTCTTCGCCCATTCCCCGGTCAAACCAAGCTGATCCCACGTCTTCACGTCCGCCTTGTATCCACCTTTGCGTGTCTTGGAAAAAACGGCGTCCGCCTGGGGCAGGCTTATGCCCTTTAATGGATTATCCTTGTTTACATAGATAGCAAGTGCGTCAAGGGAAGTTTTTATCTCAGTAGGCTTATAACCATATTTCTTCTCAAAGGCGTCAATTTCTGTAGGTTTCATCGACCGGCTCATCGGGCCTATCTGGGCGGTGCCGGAAATCAATGAGGGTGGCGCGGTGGTGGAACCCTTGCCCTCTATCTGAATCTTTACGTTTGGGTACATCTTGTTGAACCCCTCGGCCCAATAGGTCATGAGGTTGTTCATGGTGTCGGAACCGATACTGCTCAGGTTTCCGGAAACGCCGCCAGCCTTGGTATATGGTTGTATATTTGCATCAACCTTAATCTCCTCACCGGCGATAACTATACCGGTCAAACTAAAGCTCAAAAATACCACCAGCAACCAAACCTTTTTAACCATACCCTGTTTCCTCCTTACATTATTGTGTATTTTAGGAATACTATGTTACTCAAATTCATGGTGAAAGTCGACTCATTTTTTGAAGTGGCGGTTGTCGTATTCCACTACCGCCTCATCTGAATCGAATACGACTGTTTCGTTATTCGGACCGTACCCTATCTTGGTAATACTTTTCCTCATTTACACACAGGGACACGGCACGCCGTGTCCCTACTTTGAAATTCCTAAACATTAAAACATGATTTGATATTGTAACCTGATCCTTTCCTCCTGTTTATCATGCGTAGTTGTTTCCGTTACATAGTGACCAATATCCGTTTGGATTTTGGAACGGTGGGCTTTAAAGTAGTAGTTAACACCCATCGTATATTCCTTCTGAATGTCGTCAGACACGTCGTTGTCCGGGTCAAGCATGGAATAACGCGCTGCAAGTTCCAGTTTTTGGGGCAATACAAAGAATCCTGCCTGGGTATAGAAACCGTCAGAGTCAATGCTGCTGCCAGCATCTTCAGGGTCTTCCGTTCTTACGAAATACTCGTTATTCCACGACAGTCCCTTGTACTTTACACCCAGGTCAACCACTCCTGCGATAGTGTTGGTATTCGCAAGTTTTACATCCGAATCCTTTGCATTGAAGACTACGGAAGCCCCGACCGTCGCCTTTAACTTATCGGAATATTTTACGTCGGTTTCATCATAATAATCGTATTTCCCGAATGGATTGTACCGGGCGTTAAGCACGTACATAAGTTCATTATCCGTATTACCCTTTATACTCTTTTCCCCAGCCCCCTGGAATACAGCGGCATGGTATTCCATGTATCCCTCAAAAGGTTTCCCATAAATATCAAATCCATAATCCCTATCCTGGTCAAATTCCTCGCTGGCAATGGACCGATCCTGCAAGAGAAGTTTAGCTGACGATGCAACTCTTTGCCTGTTAAAAGGCACCTTAAAATATCCGAGCTTGGCATTCAATTCGTGGATAGGGGTCCAGTATACGTAAAAATCCCTCATCCCAAAAGTAAAGCTGTCACAATCCGCTTCAACGTAGTAATGAAACTCCTTGCTATAAATATTCCCCCCCATGTACACCCTTGCCCTGCGGAGGGTGAGGTCTTGTTTGTCGCTACGGTTAAAGTCCTCGTCATTATCTTCGAAGGTGTATCTGAACTGCATCCTACCTCCAACGTTTAAGGAATACTTGCCGTCACTTGATTTTAAACCTAAGGCGTATTTTTCATCATCAGGGGTGTATTCGCTTGTAACAAAGCTGGGCATACCAACCATCGTCTTTTTCCGCGCGTCATCTGAAGCCATATAATTATCAACTTCCTTTTTAACTTCGTTTTTAACGTCTTCCTTTGCCGGCGCGGCCTCTATTTGGCTTTTCAAGGCTTGTATCTGTTCCTGTTGCCGCAGCAAAGACTCTTCCATTTGTTTCAACTGCCATTGTAAGTTGTCTCTCTCACCTTCGGAAATAGTTCTTGTCTGGGCAGACTCCTGAGCAAAAACGTTCTTCATTATCCCTCCACCCTGCACGCCACTCAATATCATTATTGACGACACGACATATTTTAAATACTTACTGCGCATAGCAACCCCTTTCTTTTTCCTTGGAAACAACCTTTGATGTAAAACTAACTTACGCAGAACATCATAGCCATTGAATGTTAAGGTAGTATTAAGGATTTGTTAATTTTCTGTTAAGATTAAATTTCTTTGGTTTTTACGTAAAATTCACTCATTTTATGTCAAAAGAAAAAATCCCGGTCATCTTAATAAGATTTGAAGTCTTCTTCGCTCGTGTTATAATAACTTTTAGTATTCCTATGAAAAAGGACTATTTTCTATCATCATCTCCTATTAACGTGATCAACGTCGTTGTGTATACCGGAAATATCAAGCGTGTGAACTATTCCGTATGGGTTGTCCATAACCTTGAAAGATTGGGAGGCCGCGTGGCCAATGTTGGTGCGCGAGCCATTTATATGGCCACGGGAGAACGTCCGGAAACTATTCCAGTGGCGAAGGAAACCTTGCTTTAGGAGCGCGAGAACTGATGTCTAAGATCGCCGCGATAGATGTTGGGTCCAATGCCATGCGCATGGTGGTTGGCGAAGTGGATGAAGCCTGGCAGGTGGTCACGCTTGAGAACGTTCGCCTGCCCGTGCGGCTGGGCCGGGACGTTTTCAGCAAGGGATGTCTCGGACATGAGACGATCCAGCAGGCCGAGATTGCCTTCCTGCGTTTCAAGCACGTTGCGGATAAGTATGGTGTTCAACGGATGCGTGCCGTTGCCACAAGCGCGGCGCGGGAGGCATCCAACGGCGACTTGTTGATCGACCGGATACTGCATACGTGCGGCATTGAGCTGGAAATTATCAGCGGGGAGGAGGAGGCGGGGCTGATCCATCAGGCGGTTACCCATGCACTGAATCTAAAAAACAAACGCACCATGTTAATTGACATCGGCGGGGGTAGTATAGAAATCACCATTTCCACAGGACAAAATATTGTTTCAACGGAGAGCTACAACCTGGGCACGGTACGTCTGCTGGAAAAACTGGGTACAAAGAGCAGCACAAAACATCATTTTGGTAAACTAGTCCGTGGATATGCCGAAGCCGCGCGTTACCGCATAGAGCGCGAAATCGGAGATGAGAAAATAATAGCTTGCGCGGGCACCGGTGGAAACGTGGAAGAGATCGGGCGTTTGCGCCAGAAATTATTCAAGGCGGATAGTGACCGTTTCATCATGATGGATGAACTTGAGGAATTGATAGAGCGTCTCGAAGGTATGAGTTGTGATGAGCGCATCAGCAAATTAAAACTCCGCCCGGACCGCGCGGATGTGATCCTGCCTGCCTCCATTGTTCTGCACATGATCGCCGGCGAGGCAGGCGTCAAAAAGATATCCATTCCAAACGTCGGTTTGAAGGATGGCATCCTGCTCGATATTGCGGAGGACTTGTCACGCAGTCCTCGCCCACATCGCAGGGAACAGGCGTGGGAGTCTGCCTTGCACATGGGGCGTAAATATCAGTTCAATGAAAAGCATGCACGCCTGACCGCCAAACTTGCGGCGCATCTTTTTGAACAGTCAGAGTCGCTTCACGACCTGGATAACAACAGCCTGCTCCTGCTCGAGATGGCTTCCCTTTTGCATGACATCGGCCATTTTATCAACACGGTCGATCATGAAAAACATGGTTATTATCTTTTAAGCGTAAATCGTCTGATTGGACTCACCGTGCGGGAACAAAATACGGTTGCCAACCTGGTCCGGTACCACCGCAAGCATTCACCGACAGCGGAAGATGATGGTTTTAGATCCCTGCAGCAGAAGGACCGTTTGATCGTCAATAAACTTTCCGCGCTCCTGCGTCTTGCTGATTCGATGGACGTTAGCAATACCAACCCGGTTACCGATGTAATCCTTAGGGAAACAAAATCCGGCTGGCAGATTACCTTAGCAGGCAAAAGCGATCTGATGCTTGAGAATTGGTCATTATCCAAACGCAAATCTTTGTTCGAGGAAGTGTTTGGAGTGAAACTTATCATAGATTGAAGGAATTTGTATGGCTACACCGATGACCGAAGAACCAAAACCGGAAACGCCCCGGCTTCTGCTTGAAGCACTGGAGAATCGCCGGAAGAACTATCGCGTGGAACTCAAGCGTTGCCGCGCGAAGTTTTCTCATGAAGCGGTACACGATCTAAGAATTGCAACGCGGCGCATGCTTGCCATCATTCAATTATTGAATTCAATTTTACCACGCCCGTGTTTGCAGAAATTGACACGCGCGTTCAAAAATCGGCTCGATGAGTTTAATGACCTGCGCGACACACAAGTCATCCTCGCTGAGATATCTGAAATTATTTATGAACTTCCTCAACTGCGGGATTTTCAGAAATACCTGCATTTCGTCGAAGAGAGATTGTTACGGACACTCCGTAAAAAAACAAAACAGCTTGAATCATCTGAAGTCGCCAAACGCATCCGCAAGGCATACGAAGCCATCGAAACTGAAACAAACAGCGATCTCAGACCACAGATCATGCAGACGATTGATGATGTATACTTAATTACCAAACAACGGCATGGCTGGGTAGACATTACCTGCTCCGCCACCATCCACCGTGTGCGCATCGCCTTCAAATCATTTCGTTATATGGTTGAGATCGTCCATCCTTTGTTAAACGGTTTTCCTATGGAGAACCTCAAGCGGATGAACAATTATCAATCCTTGATGGGCGAGATAGAGGATGCCGAGGTCTTTGCTCAGAACTTTGCGGACTTTTCTGAGCACGCATCTTTCCCTGATGTAGAACCAGTACGCCTTTATTATAAGCGACGCCACGCTGACGCTATTTCTGCGTACGTTAAAGCGAAGGAACATCTCGTTACTTTTTGGCGCCCCGCGCCGGATAAACCTTTACCTTGGGAGAAAACCGAATGAAAATCTATTTGATTCGTCACAGCGACGCCGTGGAACAGGGTACACCCGGCTACGAAGATGACAGTCTGCGTCCGCTCACTGAAAAGGGATGCAACAAAACGAAGAAAATCGCCTCTGCCCTCAAAGGGTTGGATATAAAACCGAATATGATCGTTTCCAGCCCCTACGTCCGCGCGAAGCAAACTGCGGAGATATTGGCGAAGGCGCTAAAATACAAGCAGGAGCCGGCTTTTAGTGATATGCTAGCGCCGGTGGGCAACGCGGACAATATCATCGGAGAGATCAACGAAAAATATCATGTGGACGAACTGATACTTGTCGGCCATGAACCATGTTTTAGCAAATTGATCGGTACGCTGATCGCGGGGAATCCCGATCTCGCCATCAACATTAAGAAAGGCGCCGTCTGCTGCCTCTCAACCGATGATCTGCGCACGGAGCGCAAAGCCGTTCTGGAATGGCTCCTTACGCCAAAAATGTTATCCGAGTTATCATAGAGCGGCAAAGCCGCAACCAAATCCCCCTTAAAAAAGGGGGACAAAGGGGGTTGTAGAAAACGCACCAAAAAAGGAAGTTTTTACAAGGTAATACTATTGCGTTATGGCTAAAGAAACAAATCCATCACCGCCAAATTTATTTCTCAACCGCGAGCTCAGCTTGCTTGAATTCCAGCGCCGCGTCCTCGACGAGGCGCTGGACGACGGCAATCCGTTATTGGAGCGGTTAAAGTACCTTGCCATCTTCGGCTCGAACATGGACGAGTTCTTCATGGTGCGCGTATCGGGCATCCGCAAGCAGGTGGAGGCCCGGATCATGGAGGTCTTTCCGGATGGGCTGACACCTCCCGACGTTTTGGCGGAGACGCGTAAAGTCTCGCTTGAGTTGTATGGGAACGCATTGCATTTCTTCAATGAAAAACTGGTTCCCGGTCTTGATAAAGCCGGCGTCCATTTGCTTAATTATCAAGAGTTGAGCAACGAACAACTGGAAAAGGTCAACGCTTATTTCAATGAAGTTGTTTACCCTGTGTTGACGCCGCTGGCGCTCGACCCGGGGCATCCATTCCCGCATATTTCCAATTTGAGCCTGAACCTTGCCATCGTGGTCAGAAACAAAAAGGGAAATGAGAAATTCGCCCGCTTGAAAGTGCCGGATACCTTGCCGCGGCTTATGCCTATCAAGCGATCCTCCGGAGCCACACGCAAGGACGGGACCATTCCTCACCACCATTATTTTGTGTGGCTCGAACAGGTCATCATGGCGAACCTCGATCCGCTCTTTCCGGGCATGGAAACAGTCTCGGCGCACCCCTTCCGCATCATTCGCGACGCCGACGTGGAGATACAGGAACTCGAAGCGGACGACCTGCTTGAGACCATGCAACAGAGCATTCGGAAACGGAAATTTGGCTCTGTGGTGCAGGTGGAAATCTACGATACCATGCCGCAAAACATCCGCGATTTGCTGATCAAAAACCTGGAAATCCGCGAGAACGATGTATATATTTTACCGGCGCCGCTTGGTTTGAGCAGTCTGTGGCAGGTGTATGGCAACGTGGAGCGGCATGATCTGAAATTCCCGGTCTATCATCCTTCTGTGCCGAAGGTGTTAGAGAATGTCACCCGGACAGGCGATATCTTTGCTCTGATCAGGAAGAGGAATATTCTCCTGCATCATCCTTATAATTCATTCAGTCCGGTGATCGATTTTCTAAAAGCCGCGGCACGCGACCCGAATGTTTTGGCGATCAAACAGACCCTGTATCGTGTGGGACAAAACGCGCCGGTGGTTGAAATCCTGCTTGAGGCGAGCGAGCGCGGCAAGCAGGTGGCCGTGTTGGTGGAACTCAAGGCGCGCTTTGATGAAGAGAGCAATATCGGCTGGGCAAAAATGCTTGAAGAGGCAGGTGTCCACGTAGTGTATGGATTGGTGGGACTCAAAACCCACAGTAAAGTGACGATGGTCGTCCGCAAGGAAGGGGAAGGGATTCACCGTTATCTCCATCTCGGCACGGGAAATTACAACACGGTAACAGCGCGTATCTATGAAGATATCGGCATCTTCACCTGCGATGAGGCAATCAGCTCGGACGTCACCGACCTGTTCAATTATTTAACCGGCTATTCCACGAAACAGCATTTCAGGAAATTGCTCGTTGCGCCGGTCAATTTGCGAAGCGGACTCAAGAAATTGATCCGTCGTGAGATCGAACACGCGCAGGCAGGCCGCCCCGCGCATCTCATCATCAAGGTCAATTCTATCGTCGATCCGCAGTTTATCGAATTGCTCTATGAAGCATCACAGGCGGGCGTGAAGGTGGACATGCTCGTGCGCGGCATGTGTTGTCTGAAGCCGGGCGTCAAAGGCGTAAGCGACAACATCAGGGTCGTCAGCATCGTCGGGCGTTATCTTGAACACAGCCGCGTCTTTTATTTCCTCAACAACGGCAAGGAAGAGATGTACATAGGCAGCGCCGATCTGATGACGCGCAACCAGGACCACCGCGTGGAAGTGGTCTTCCCCGTCGAAAGTGCAGGGCATGTCAATTATCTGCGCCACGGAATGTTGGCAACGTACCTTAACGACAACGTACGCGCCCGTGTCATGAATTCAGACGGCACATACACTCGTCTTAAACCTCCGGGCGATGACAAAGCGGTGGACGTGCAGGAATGGTTGATGAAGAATAATTATAGCAACAAAAAGTCCTGACGTTTTGGAATTTTGTAGCGCGGGGGTTTATCCCCCCCCCCGCTATTGTACGGTCGCTGTCCCCCGCAGGCGGGGGATCAAGGGGGTGGACTGGCACAAGCAAAAATTTCAGTATGTTTACAACCTGGCAATCTATGAATATTTGTTTAGACATATAGTATACTATGCAATAATTGATGAACCAACCGTATAATTCAAGATGAAAATTGATATTCAGAGAAAAGGGGTTGTTGAAGCGGTGAACAAGTCCTGTCCACCCCCTGCACCCCCGCCGGCGGGGGACATGTAGGGTGCAACACAAATAAGGGTTTTCCGGCTCGTTCCCACGCTCTGCGTGGGAATACTATCTTGGGACGCTCTGCGTCCCCATACAGCAACACACGTGGAGGAAACTCACCGTGGGTTCACATTTGCAGCCCAAACCCGCCGGAATAACTGGACGCGGAGCGTCCTGTCGATTCATTCCCACGCAGAGCGTGGGAACGAGTTGGTGCTGAGACACGGCGTCCGTGTCTTCTCGTATGAACACAAGTAAACCGCTGAAGGCCTAATTTTAACGTATAGCAAACTCAAAGCAACAGTAGGACGACCCTTCAGGGTTGCAATCTCTGGTACGTGTTCAGACAGTTGCAAGGCTAAAGCCTTGCCCTACGTATAAACATTGGAGGACAATATGTTTGAATCAGCCGAGCTTGGTCACATGATAGACAAGGAGACTTACGACACGGAGGTGCCACCGTTGCGCGAAGCATTGCTGGAAGCTCAGATGGATCTGGCGAAGCAGGCGAAATTTCAGGTCATTATTCTGGTCGGTGGCGTGGATGGCGCGGGGCGGGGCGAAACCGTCAATCTGCTCAACGAATGGATGGACCCGCGCTTTATCCAGACACACGGTATGGGCGACCCCTCCGATGAGGAGTTGGATCGCCCGATGATGTGGCGCTTCTGGCGCGAACTGCCGCCGAAGGGGAGGATTGGCGTGTTTCTTGGCTCATGGTACACCTGGCCGATTCTCAACCGGGTGGCCGGCCGCACCAAGACGGCCGAACTTGACCAGAGCCTGGAACGCGCCAGACGTCTGGAAACGATGCTGACGGCTGAAGGCGCGCTAATCCTCAAGTTCTGGATGCATCTGTCCAGAGAGAAGCAGAAGAAACGCCTCAAACTTCTCGAAAAAGACCCGAAAACCCGCTGGCGTGTCACCGAGCGCGACTGGGATCATTACAAGCGGTACGATAAATTTAAAGTCGTGAGTGAAAGCGTGATCCGCCATACCAGCACGGCCGAGGCGCCATGGACCATCGTCGAGGGTTTCGATGCGCGCTACCGCGGCCTGACCGTGGGCAAGGTCATTCTCGACGCCATCCGCAAACGCCTGGATGAAGCCGGCAAAAAAACAACGGAAGTTTCCGCGCCGCCGCCGCTTCCTTCGATCGACCGGCTGGATATTCTGAAGACGCTGGATCTCAGCCAGAAAATTGACAAGAAGCACTATGAGGCCGAGCTGGAAAAATACCAGGGCAATCTCGCGCTGTTGACACGCAGCCCAAGGTTCAGGGATATCACCGTAATCGCTCTGTTTGAAGGCAACGATGCAGCCGGCAAGGGCGGCGCTATCCGCCGCATCACCGGTGCACTGGATGCGCGTTATTACACCATCATTCCGATCGCTGCCCCCACTGAGGAGGAGCGCGCCCAGCCCTACCTGTGGCGTTTCTGGCGGCATATTCCGCGGCGCGGCCGGATGACGATTTTCGACCGCTCCTGGTATGGGCGCGTATTGGTTGAGCGTGTTGAGGGTTTCTGCTCAAAAACCGACTGGATGCGCGCTTACAGCGAGATCAACGACTTCGAGGCTCAACTGGTGCGCCACAAAATCGTGGTGGTCAAATTCTGGCTCTCCATCAGCAAAGATGAGCAGCTCAAACGCTTCAAGGTACGCGAGGAAATCGGCTTCAAGCGCTTCAAAATTACTGAAGAGGACTGGCGTAACCACAAAAAATGGGATGAATACGAACATGCCGTGTGCGACATGGTGGATTGCACCAGCACCAAAATTGCGCCGTGGACGCTGGTGGAGGCTAATGACAAATACTTTGCGCGAATCAAGATATTGAAAACGATATGCCGTCAAATTGAAGCGGCGATTAAAAAATAATAGGTTGGTGGCAGGAGCGATTTAAGCCGCAGGGTGTAAGCGTCGCGCCTGCCAGTTATTGCCGTACGCAGTACCTTATCTTCAGCAGCATGGCCATAGTTGTTGTTGATGCGCTGCATAGTTCCGTTAGGAACAAAATATTGGTAGAAAATAAATACCCATTCCAGGACTGGTTTACGGCTACAGCATGGCATAGGCGTCAATGTCCACAACAGCTTGCACGCCCTGCGAAGGCCTTAACACGTCTGCCGCGTGTTGAATTGCCTGGCGGATGCAGGCCGAATCCTGCGACTTTAGCAGGATGTGCCAACGAAACATATTGTCTATCTTTGCCACCGGCGCCGGCGCCGGACCGAGTATCTCAAAATAATTCTTTTCCGGCCTTGTCATTTCCTTCAACTTCTCAGCGACAGCCGTCGCCTTTAGTTTGACCTTTTCCTCGTGTTCGCAACGCATAATAATCCTTGCCAGCCTCCCAAAGGGCGGATAACGTAATTGCTTCCGGTATTCCAGTTCCTTCCTTGCAAAGCCGTCGTAATCATGGTTTGCGGCGTACGTAATGCTGTAGTGGCGGGGGTTATAGGACTGCACCACCACCCGGCCGCCTTTTGGCCCCCTGCCTGTGCGGCCTGAAACCTGGGAGATGAGTTGAAACGTGCGTTCGCTTGCCCGAAAGTCGGGCAGGTTAAGCATCGTGTCAGCCGAAATAACCCCTACAATGGTGACGTTGGGGAAATCCAGCCCCTTTGCGATCATTTGGGTGCCCAGCAGAATTTGATATTCGCCGCGCTCAAAGGCCGTCAGCGCTTTTTCATGGGCGTCGCGTCCGCGCATAGAATCACTGTCCATTCGTATGGTTTTATAGTTGGGGAATTTAATGGCAAGCTCTTCTTCGATTTTTTCCGTTCCAAATCCACGATAGTTGATGTGGCCGGTCATACAGTCAGGACACGACTCCAAAGGCGGCGATTCCTGGTGGCAATAGTGGCACAGGGATGTGTTCAAGTTCTTGTGATAGGTCATAGGGATGTCGCACCGGCTGCATTTCAGCACAAACCCGCACCGCTTACAGTGGAGGTATGGGGCGAACCCCCTTCGGTTTAAAAACAGGATCACCTGCTCACGCCTGGCAAGCACTTGATTCATGTAATGCTCCAATCGCTGTGAAATAATGTGGTAGTTTCTGCGTTTGCGCGCCTCTTCTGCCATGTCCACGATTTCAACCGGGGGTAGTTGCCAGTTACCCACCCGCCGTGAAAGGACGATCTTCTCGTAATTGCCAAGCGCTGCTTGGTGATAACTTTCCAGTGAAGGGGTGGCCGACCCTAAGATTACCAGGGCATTTTCGTACGTAGACCGCATGATTGCCACGTCCCTCGCATGGTAGCGGGGACTTTGATCCTGCTTGTAGGTGTTCTCATGCTCTTCGTCGATGATAACAAGACCGACGTTTGCCAAAGGGGCAAAGATGGAAGAGCGCGCGCCGATGACAATATCTATCTTGTTTTCTTTGATGTCGTTCCACTGTGAATAATGAACTGCCCCAAGGAGATGGCTGTGGAGCACCGCCACATTATGGAAACGTGCCTTTATCCTTTGAATGGTCTGAGAGGTAAGCGATATTTCAGGGACAAGGAAAATCGCCTTCCGGCCTTGCCCGATTACCTTTGCTATCGTCTGAAGGTAGATTTCCGTTTTTCCGCTGCTCGTAACGCCGTGAAGCAGTACAACGCCCGGCGTAGGTGTCGCCAATTTTCGTGAAATCACGCTATATGCGTTCTGCTGTTCCGGCGTAAAGGTCAAGTGGCGCTGCAATCCTTGCGCATCGACAACGCTGTCTACGGCTTGCAGTAACCTCTCGTGCATAACGATAAACCCCTTCTTTTCTAACACACGAAGGCCTGGCATGGCGCATCCGCTGATGCGGACAAGCTCCTGCGCGCTCATTTCCTCCGTACGCGCAACGTCTTTTGTTTCCTTAAAAGCGTTTGGGGGTGGGGCGTTACCGTTATCTTTCTGTTGCTGTTCTGTTTTTTCCCAGCCCGTATGCTCCATGATCGCTTCAAGCGCCCTGGCCTGCCTGGGGGCGCGAGCCTTCATGCACTGGAGGGTCTTGTCGTCAAGCGCCAAAAGACCATTTCCACAGCCCACGAAGACGCCTGTTTTTTCCTTTTTGCCCTTGCGGACAACGGGCGGAATAACGGCGGAGATCGCCTCTCCCCAGCTACAGCAGTAATGGGCGGAGAGCCATTGCGTAAGCTTGAGCATAACGCTGTCGGCCAGGGGGGTTTTGTCGATAACACTGATAATGTCTTTGGTCTTTTCGGTGGCAGGGGTATCGGTAAATCCAACGCAAAACCCGGTGGTTGTTTTATGCCCAAACGGTATCCTTACCCGCATGCCCAAAGCGAGGCCTGCGCGCAGGTGGAGAGGAACGTGGTAATGGAACGTTTTGTTTAAAGGGATGTTAATGGCCACCTCGGCATAGGCGTTCGACGCCACTTCATGCACGGGTAAAGAGGAAGGCGTTTCGTTTGTAATATTGGTATGCATGTAATCATTGTAAGCGTAGAGACCTTCAGCGGCAAGTGTTTTTCTCTGCCATTTTTCTGTTTTTGCCTGCGTTTTGCCGGCCTTATCACCTCTCGTTCTTCCTGCTGGGTATTTTGCTACCATTGTGCCACTTGTTTCCTGGCCTTTGACGTTACCCTGCCGGAATCTCCCCATTTATTCCCGTTTGCGTTCATTCACAGCGGGTATTTTTTTACACCCCTTTGACCACGACTAAATTTTTTTGTTGCAAAGAATATTGAAGCTTTGCTATATTAAAACACTAAAGTAGAGAGCGGGAATGGTAGTATATTGTTGTATCAGTGTTGATTGCAACA